>Ga0209403_10000420_pt1 | contig 64140 bp, 61 predicted proteins | sample ArcticOcean_MG_C_8_FD_187440 | JGI IMG/M metagenome (GOLD analysis project Ga0209403, IMG submission 187440) | Marine microbial communities from western Arctic Ocean - ArcticOcean_MG_CB11_86 (SPAdes) (version 2) | ecosystem: Environmental > Aquatic > Marine > Oceanic | place: Arctic Ocean... | reverse complement strand
GCCGCCGACAGCAGACCATGGTCCTCACCGACAGCGAGACCATCCCATCCCAGCTCCTCGAAGCGGCGAGCATGGGCGGCCACCTCGGTCGCTGGCGACGGTGTCGCCCCAAATCGCCAGAATTCTGCCAAAGCAGGCCTCCTACATAACGACGCCGCCACCGACGCTCAAATGCTCGCCGGCGACGTGGGCGCCTTCGGTCACAAGATAGCGGACCGCAGCCGCCACTTCTTCGGGCTGGCCGAGCCGCCGCATCGGCACGAGCCGGACCAGCTTCTCGATGGTGGCGTCGGCCGTCTCCTGATCGGGAAAGGCCGAGCGGAGAAGCCGGGTGTCGATTGGTCCCGGGGCGACGCAGTTGGCGCGGATGCCGTCTCGACCGTGCTCGCGGACAACGGTACGAAGCAGGGCAGCCAACCCGGCTTTGCCGGCCGAGTAGACAGCGTTGCCTGCGTCACCGGTCTTGGCGGCCTCCGAGGTGATCCCAACAATCGCCCCCTCGCCCGCCTCGACCATGCCAGGCAGGCAGAGGCGGGTCACCAGCATCGGGCCCATAAGATTGATCTGCAGAGTGGTGCGCCAGTGGTCCTCGTTGGTCTCCACAAACAACGCCGACTCACTCCACCCGGCGTTGAGGACCAGAGCGCCGACCCGTCCCTCGGCGACCAAAAGGTCACCGACGCTCGCCCGGATCTGATCCGGATCGGTGAGATCAAGAGCCATGGCCTTGGCCGGCACGTCGTCGGTCGCGAGCTCCCCGGCGAGCGCTTCAGCCCGATCCCGTGAGACGTAGCCGACCACCACTCCCCATCCGTCAGCGTGAAGGGCCCGGCAGATGGCGGCGCCGATGTCGCCGCTGCCACCGGAGACAAGCGCCACGCCAAGCGGACCGGCCAGACTCATGGTCGTTGCCTCGTCTGCGCCCTGAGGGCGCTCACAGGCCCAGGAAGTCGATCGCGTTGTGGTAGAGCACGCGCTCCTTGGTCTTGTCGCTGATCGACAGGTTTTCAAAGTCGGTCTTGAACCGCGCCATATCGAAGCCGTTCGTTCCGAACATGAGCTTGTGGCGGCCGCGGCCGCTGTCCATGAAGTCCAGCAGTTGTTGATCGAGCGTCGAGGGGAAGTAGGCGGAGATGTCGCCGTAGACGTTGGGATGACGCCACAGCATCGAGCAGAACTCGCCGGTCCAGGGCCAGCCGGTGTGCGACATGTTGATCTTGAGGTTCGGGAATTCGATGGCGACCTGGTCGACGAGCATCGGACGGCCGACGTCGCTGGGCAGGACCTCCGCGGAGTGGCCGACCTGCAAACCGACGGGTATCCCCAGCTCGACGCACTTCGAGTACAGCGGGTAGCACCGACGGTCGTTCGGAGCGATGCCGAAGGTGATCGGATGGAAGTAGACGTATTTGAAGCCCCACTCGCGCACGGCGGTCTCGATGCGCTGGATGCTCTCCTCGATCCGGAACGGGTTGTACCCCGCCGCGCCGACGAACCGGTCGGGCGCCTTCTCGAGGGCGCGTGCTACGACCTCCTCGTCGTTGTCCATGATTAGCTTGTGATGGTGGTGATAGGACCACATCTTGAGACACGCGAGGACTGCGATCTCGTACCCCGCCTCGTCAAGCTGGGCGACGGCCTCCTCAACGAAGAGGGTGTCGTCATAGGGCAGGTTCTCGACGTCGTCGAGCTTCACCTCGCGTCCCCACAGCGTCTTGGCTACACCTCCTTTGGCCATACTCTTGAATGTGGTGCGCAACATGATCTGGAACTCTTCGTACTGGAACTCGTGCCCGGAGATACCTGGTGCCACGAGCGGTGCATAGTTCATGATGTCGATAGCAGCCGTCATGGCCGGGCCTCCTGGTGTAAGCGGTCAGTCATAACCTCGGCGATTCGTTCGACGAGACCAAACGCCGGTGAGGCGTCGTCACCGCCGACGCTGACCGGGACGAAACGAACGCCGGTGCACCCGGCATCTAAGAGATCGGCAATGCGGGCGGCCAGGGCGTCGCCGCCGATAGCCAACCCGGCCTCGACGATCGTCGAGGGGAACGCTGCAGCAGCGGCGTCTCGACCGCCTGTCTTCCACGCTTCGGTCGCCGCGTCGACCTCCTCGACCGAGCTGAGCGCTATGGCGCTGTTGCGGTAGGTCGGAACGGCGAGATACGGCGCCATCTCGCGCCGGTACACCGACTCGGGATCACCGTCGTGGTCGGCGGCCGCGTGGATCAGAGCGACAATTTCGAACGGCGAGTCGTTGCCGGCTGCAGCTCTCTCCGCGCGTAGCGTTGGCACCAGTTCGGCGACCTGGCGCGGTCCGACGAATTGAATGACGACGCCGTCGGCCTCGCGGGCAGCGAGCTTGAACATGCGGTCGTTCATCGCTGACACGAACACCGGCACGGCTCGGGCCTCGACACCGCGCAGCTTGAAGCCGCCAGTCCCCTCAATGGACCCACCGGCCAGGACCGCCTTGACGTCGATGAGAGTCTCGGCCACCCGATCCAGCGGCCGCTCGAACACCTCACCGTGGAACGACGAGACGATCGGACTGCCCGCTCCAATCCCGAGCACGAAACGATTGCCGGAGAGCGCTGCAACGGTGTTGGCTGCCATCGCCAACAGCGCCGGGGAACGGGTGGCGATCGATACCACCGCCGTCTCGAGTCGAATCCCCTCGGTTGCCTGGGCCAGCGCACCAAGTAGGGCAAACGCCTCGGTGCTCGCGAACTCGCCGGTGCCGACAGCGTCGAGGCCGTGTCCCTCGGCGGTGACCGCAAGCTCGACCAGGTCGTGCGGCTCGATGCCGTAGCCGATCGGCAACATGATGCCGATCGTCGGCGGTGGCTCACCAGGGCGCATCAGGCAGGGCCGCCGTCAGCCGACGCCGACAACCAGGCTGGCAACGGTGGTGAACGACCCCCCGATGTTCAGGGTTGCCACATCTCGGGCACCGTCGACCTGGTACTCGCCGGCTTGGCCTGTGACCTGCTTGGCTCCATCGAGCAGCATGCGGACACCAGTGGCGCCCACGGGATGGCCCAGGGCGAGCAGACCACCGCTCGGGTTGATCGGCACTTCGCCGTCGCGCTCGATCATTCCGTCTTCAATAGCTCGCCACGACTGACCAGGCTCCGTGAGACCAAAGTGGTCGATGGCGACATACTCGCTGATCGTGAAGCAGTCATGGACCTCGATCGCATCGAGGTGGTGAGGATCGTTAATTCCGGCACGCGTCATGGCGTCGACGGCTGCCTTCCGAACATGAGGAAATACATAGGGCGCCTCTTGGCTGGCCTTGAACTTGTCGGCCAGCAGTGTCGGCGCCGTGGCGTGGCCCCAACCTTTGATCCGGGGCACCGTCGCCAGGTCGATGCCCCGCGCTGCGGCCCACCCCGCTGCATAGCTCCCCGATGCAAGCACCACCGCCGCTGACCCGTCGGTGATACGACCGCAATCCATCTTACGGAGATAGCGGTCGATGACCGGATTGACATCTTCGTCCTCGCCGAAGGCGTCCTTGGGGAGCTCCCAATTTCGGGTCTGGGCGTTGGGGTTGAAGCGAGCGTTGGCGAAGTTGACCTCAGCGATACGCCCCAGGTGCTCGTGACGAAGGCCGTAGCGCCGGTCATATTCGTCGGCGACGTCGGCGAACGCCCCGGGCCACAGGCTCTCTCCTTCGAAGGCGTCGCGGCCGGCCCAGCCCGCGCAACTGACCAGTTCTGCGGCGCGCTGCCCGCCCACGTTGCGAAGAATCTCGACACCGGCAATCAGTGCGACGTCGTAGCGGCGGGCCTCGATCTCGGCGGCTCCGGCCATCGCCGCCAGACTCCCTGAAGCGCACGCGGCCTCGTGTCGCGAGGTTGGCAGGCCCATGAAATCAGGGTGAATGCTAACCAGCAGTCCGCCGAGCTGCGCCTGGAAGCACGTGAGCTCGCCGGCGAGGTTGCCGATGTGGGCGACCTCGACATCGGCCGGGGTGAGGCCGGCTTCTTCCAGAGCGCCGAGCGTCGCGGCCTCGAGCAGACCGTAGAGGCCTCCGTCACCGGCCCGCTCGGCGAAGTCAGACTGCCAGCCGCCTAGAACGAATACCGGCTCGGTCATGGTGGGAGTGCTCCTGCGACGTCAATCTTGCTCAGGCTAACTATACGCAGAGAAATTGAGCCGCGTACAAATCGATCACCCATCCGGCGAAGTCCCCGTGCGCAGCTGATCCGCCGACAGCCGGGCGCCACCCAGGTTCGTCTCGCTGTCGGCCCACAACTCGTCGCGGAGTCGCCGTTTGTCCGTCTTGCCCATCGCATTGCGAGCGAGGCTCGCCCGGACGAGCCACTGGCGCGGACACTTATACCCCGCTAGACCTGCCCGGCAGTGAGCAGAGAGCACGTCGATGTCCATGTCGCCCTCGCTCGGCACGACGATTGCGGTCACCATCTCGCCCAGCTCTGCATCGGGAGCTCCGACTATCGCGCATTCAGCCACCTGCGGGTGGGCCAGGAGCACCCGTTCGACCTCCACCGAATAGACGTTCAGTCCCCCGCTGTTGATCACGTCGGCCCGCCGATCGACGAGGTATAGGTATCCTTCATCGTCCTGGATGGCGATGTCGCCGGTCGCATACCAACCATCGATCAGGCCGGCTCCGTCGACGTCGGGCCAGTATCCCGACATGACGGTCGGGCCCTTCACCTGGATCTCACCCGGTTCCCCGCTACCGGGCTCTGCTCCCCCACCCGTGATCAGCCGTACATCGTTGACGGGCGCCGCACGCCCAATGGAGCTCAACAGCTCCGGTCGATCTGCTCGCAATGGCCACCGCATCGACGCCACAGCAGTCGCCTCAGTGCCGCCGTAAACCGAGCCGACGATGTCACCCACTAGTTCCTGGAGCCGCTCAATCGAGTTGGCCGAGGACGGCGCCCCCCCTACCCACACCCCGCGAAGTGACCCGAGATCGACACCGGCGATCCGCGGGCTGGCCAAAAGGCGATCGACCATGATCGGGGCAAGAATCATGTGAGTGGCCCGCTCTCGCTCGATGGCATCTAGCACGGTGTCCACGTCGAAATCGCACAACACACTCCGGGCCCCCATCATGATCGGAGCCAACCCCCCTGATCCGGCCCGATACACGTACATCGGCATGCATGAAAGGAAGCAGTCCTCGGCGCGGATCCCGAAAAGCGCCGCCAGCCACATCGCCGATGAGAAGGCGTGCTGTTGAGCCAGCACTGCGCCCTGAGGTCGACCGGTCGTGCCGCTGGTGAAACCGATCGCGTTGTGCGGCCACGGTCCGCGATTCGCAGGCGGCAGGTCGTAGCCGGCCTCGAGTGCCACTTCGTAATCCTCGGCCCGATCGTCGTCGCCACCGAAGCCGAGAATCACTGGCGTGGGTGCAAGATCAAGGAGATCGGGGCCGGTCCCGGACGCCAATCGGTGATCGACTACCAACACCGCGGGCTCGACCTCGGCGATCGTGTCGGCCAGCTCGCTCGGCGTCCATCGGAAGTTCAACGGCACTGAGACGAGAGCGGCCTTCGAAGCAGCGAACACCACTTCCCAGTGACGGTGGCAGGCCGCTGTGACGATGACCACTCGGTCACCCGGGGATGCAACGCTGGCGAACTTGGCCGCAAGCGCGTCGGTGCGCTCATCGAGCTGCCGCCAACTCAACCGATCGGGTCCACAGATGAGCGCCGGCTCGTTGGGACGGGCGCTGGCATGCCGCGATACAAGATCGGCGACCCTCATCGGCCCGTCCGACCCGGATCAGGGCGAGGCTCACGCGGCAACACGAGCAGTCGCTCGCCGATGACGTTCCTCATTATCTCCGATGTGCCGCCGCCGATCGAGTTGGCCCGGGATCGCAGGAACCCGTACTGAAGCTCGGCAGCGTCGGCGCCGTTCGATGCGGTGGCGCCAGTTCCCTCGAGGTCGAAGGCCAGGGTCTGCAGATCCATGTTCGACTCGGCGCGGAGCAGCTTCACGACCTGGGCCTCGCTCCCGGTGCCATATCCTCGCCACGCCATCCAGCGAACGATCCGCTCCTGGGTGTAGGCGCCGGCCAGCTGCTGGCGCACGACCGCGTCGCTGGTGCCTCGGTGGCGGTCGATCAGCCGATGGATATCGATGCCGCCGACTCGCCGCTGGCCGAGCTCACCGCGCTCGGCTTCAAGCAGCGACAAAGCGACCGCCCAGCCGTCGTGGAGGTCGCCCAGCCGCATCGAATCGTCGATGACAACACCGTTGAGGAACACCTCGTTGAAGGAAGCGTCCCCGGTGAGCTGGCGAAGGGGACGGACGTCAACGCCCTCGGCCTTCATATCGAGGATAAAGCAGGTTATGCCTCGATGTCGAGAGTCGGGCGGGCCCGTCCGGGCCAGGAGAAGCCCCCACGAAGCGAAGTGGGCCCACGACGACCAGACCTTCTGGCCAGTGATCACCCACTGGTCGCCATCTGGTTCGGCCCGAGTGCGAAGGGAGGCCAGGTCCGAGCCGGCCTCAGGCTCGCTGAACAGCTGGCACCAGACCTCCTCGGCGGTGGCAATCTTCGGCAGCAAGCGCTCGCGTTGGGCCGGCGTCCCGTGCTGCTGCAGACCCGAACCGGCCAACAAGAGGCTGGTGGCATAGAGCGGCAGCGGGACTTCGTATCGCGCCAGCGCGTCGGCGATCGTCAACGCTGTCTCAGGGCTCCTACCCAGACCGCCATACTCGACGGGCCATGCCGCCACCAGGTAACGACGACCGAACAGATCCGCAAGCCAGTCGTCCTCGTCAAAGTCGCCGTAGAGATTCACCGACCCTGGTGAGCGGCCGGCCTCGACCAGTTCGACCCATTCGCGCGGCAAGGAAGAGCGGAGCCACTCGTCGACCTCGTGGCGTACCTCAAGCACCGCGGCGGCGCTCCCGTCCGGCGGCGAGCGCGTCTGATACTTCCGCCCCGGGACGGAGGTATCCGCATACCCGATCCCACTGAGAGGTCGCGTATGCGGCAGCGGGGGCGTCCACGCCGAGGTCAGCGGCAATGGCCTCCACGACGGATAGGTCCTTAAGGCCGGTAGTCCTCAGCCTCTCGACACTTACGCCTGACCTCGACAGCATCGACCCGTCGATGAACGGGACACCGTATCCAAACGGATCGGTCGCGGCGCATACCTCAGCGAACAGATCACGGTCCACGCCACAGGCCTCCGCCACCGCTAGGCCCTCGGCGGCAAGGGCCATCACGGCAAGGGCGATCAGGTTCCTGGCCGCCTTCGCAGCCATCCCGGAACCGACCGGCCCGCAGGACACGAGCTGGCGGCTGTAGCAGGCCAGCACCGGCACCACCCGCTCGATACTGGCATTGTCGCCGCCTGCCAACATCACCAAGGTGCCCGCCGCGGCACCACTGACCCCGCCGCTGATCCCAATATCGAGAAGATGCCGCTCACGCGCCCGACACCGTTGGTCGATCGTTTGAACGGTGGCGAGCGTCACCGTCGAATGCAGCACGACGACGCCACCTGGAGCCATGGCGTCGAGTAGCGGAGCATCGATCACGTCGAGGACCTGGGCGTCATCGTGGACAACCACACAGACGACGTCTGCCCCCGACGCCGCCGCTGCCGGTGACCCACTTGCGACCGCACCGGTTGTTACACGGTCCTGGACACGGTCTTCGCTGACATCGAAGACGCAAACGGGGAACCCGCTGAGCGCCACTCGGTCCGCCATCGGCCCACCCATCCCGCCGAGTCCCAAGAACGCCACTGCTGGCGTGATGGAGCGCTCTGCGCCTGGAGGGTCGCTCACGTTAGAGGCGTCGCCACACTGGCCGAGCTCGGATCGCCCCGGACCGAGCCGTCCCGGTTGACGGGGAACACCTCGAGATCGAAAAAGGCTGGCTCGAGCTTGGGCCGTTCGCCCGGTCCATAGTGGCCGCCGTCGAGAGGCCAGTCGTAGCCTTCAAGCTCGTCGGTGCCGTGCCCGAGTATCTCGCCAGTGGCGGCGCGGTGCTCGAGGACCGCCTGGAGCCCGTAGCGCTGGATCGGGCACACCTTCACACAGACCGAGCAGCCGTTGACCTTCGCTACCACGGGAAAGCACCGGCCGAGGTTGAGCTTCGACTTCTCGATGCCTCGGTGCCAGGTCCGCTTGACCGGGATAGCTCCGGACGGGCAGCGTCGAACGCAGGCGTGGCACTCATCGCAGATCGCCGGGATCCCAAGGTCGCGGGGACCGTCCATGACGAGGGGCATCTCGGTCGTAATCATCGCGATGCGACACCGGGATCCTGCCTCTGGTGTCAGGAGCTGGCCGTTAATACCCATCTGTCCGAGCCCGGCCTCGACGCCGTAGTGATGGATGGCAGCGATCCCCTCGGTCGAGTGGGCCCGAGCCCGAAAGCCTGCCCCGCCGATGGCTTCGGCCAGCTCGGCGGTCATCTCGATGATCTCCGCGTTGGTGCTCAGCGCTGTCTGCTCACCGACTGGACCGGGCAGGGTCTGGGTCGGCTCCCACTTCTGCTCGACAACGCAGACGATCACGTGCGGACCCGACGCCTCGTCGCGGTTCTCGGCAAAGGTGTATCGCTCGTCGTATGGAGCGATCCCGACCGTGCTCATGCCCACCCGACGCGCTTGATCGCGCACCCAGACGGTCCACTCATCAGCGGATCGGGTGGCTGGCTGGGTGGCAGGCGATCCACCAGTTCGCTTTGCGTGGTTCACAGCGCGGATCAGCCTGGGCCCTACGGGCACCAACGACTGCCACAGCTCCACGAGCGCCCACACCACAGCACGGCCGAACTGGTTATGGAACGAGTGCAGTGGCTCGGTGTCGTAAGCCTCCTGGACGGCTTCCGCGTCCCTCCGCACCCCAGCGTAGGAGCGGAGCTCCGCGGGGATCTCGATCGCTGGGCGGTCGGGCCACCACACCCTAGGCGCCTTGTAACGCTGGCGGAACCACGACGGCCCCGATGGGACGTAACGGAGCCAGGTGATTGTCTTCGTGCTGAGCAGGGGCTTGAGGAGCGCACCGAGCACGGTGACGAACCCGCGGCGGATCGGCCAAGACAATGGTCGAAATCGGCCGGATGATCGGGAGCTCATTACTCGCATTATGATAATCATTAAATTGCGATGATGTCGCTTAGTCTGGCCACCAGCGTGACCGGCCGTTACCATGCGCATGGATCGTGAAGGTTCGGACTGCTATTGAACACAGGAGGGTGCCCACGTTGGAGGATCTAAGCGAACGGTCGTGCCAGTATCTGCTCGACTACCAACACCGACGCAACCCCTTTGACTTCCTCCGTGAAATGCGTGAGGTGGAGCCGGTCCACCAGAGCGATACGGGAACGTGGATCATCGCCGACTATGGAATGGCCATGGACGCGCTTCGAGATGACCGGCTAAGCCGGGGGGCGGCAGGGTACGAGACGGCGACGACGATGTTCGACGATGGACCAGCAGTCGACCTCTTTCGAGGTCGACTGGTGAACAGCGACGGCGACACCCACGCAAGGCGCCGAAAGCTGGTCAACCGGTCGTTCACGCCAGGCGCTGTTGCCAAGTGGCGGCCTTTCATCGAGCAGACCGTCAACGAGCTGATCGACGCGATGGAGCCTCTCGGGTCCACCGACCTCGTTCCCGCGTTCTCCTACCCCGTTCCAGAGCGGGTGATCTGTCGGATGCTCGGCGTGCCTGGCGACGACCACGAGTTATTCGAAGGCTGGACCCAGGTGCTCAACAATCGCTCCGTCACCGGGGTCGACGACGAGACCCAGCGTCGCCGAGCAGCGAAGGCCCTCATCGAGTTCGGTGCCTACGTCCGCTCAATTATCGAGGAACGTCGCGACTCGCAATCCGACGACCTGGTCAGCCAGCTCATCGCCACTGAGGCCCAAGGCGAGCAGATGGACGAGACCGAACTGGTCGCGATGATCATCGAGATGATCGGAGGCGGTCACGACACCACCGCCAACACCATCACCAATGGTGTCCTGACCCTGCTCACCAACCCCGACCAGTTCGAGCAGCTCGCTGCCGAACCCGAGCTCATCCCAAGAGCGGTGGAAGAGGTGCTGCGCTACCGGTCACCAGTCCAGCTGAGCCTGAGCCGCCTTGCGACTGAAGACGTCACGTATGGGGGCGTGACCATTCCTGCTGGGTCCATCGTGCTCCTTGCCCTGGCGGGAGCAAATCGCGATCCGGCACTGATCGAGGACCCCGACCGGTTCGACGTCACGCGGGACGCATCGGACAATCACCATCTCTCGTTCGGATTCGGTGCCCACCACTGTCTCGGAGCCTCACTCGCACGGGCCGAGGTCGAGATCGCGCTGACAGGTCTAATCGCCCGGTTGCCCGGGTTGCGACTGGCGGCCGATCCTGACCTGCTTCCGTATCGCAATCAGGCGCTGATCACCGCTCCTGCGAAACTCCCTGTGTCATGGTGACACCTACCCGGACCTTACTGGAGGCCTAATGTCGTCAACCGAGAGCCAAAAGCACACCCAGGATGAGACTGTGCTAGTCGCCGTCGGCGACGTCATGGTCAACCGCGAGGAGCCGAAAACCTTGCTGGAGTCCGCTCGGTCCGTGCTCGCCGGCGCCGACATCACCTTCGGCAACTGCGAGTCGGTCTATGCCGAAGACGGAGCGAGGAACCCAGCGGCGCGAGGAGAGGTCCGCGCCCATCCGCGAAACACCGAGGCCCTCGCCTACGCCGGTTTCGACGCCATGACGTTCGCCAACAACCATCATCTCGACTCCGGCTACGACGCCTTCTTCCGGACGATGGAGGTGCTCGGCGGCCTCGAAATAGAGGTGTGCGGCACTGGCGCCGACCTCGACGCGGCACGGGAGCCTGCCGTGGTAACCCACGGCGATACCAGTGTCGCGTTCCTCGGCTACTCGTCGATTCTGCTTCCCGGATACGAAGCCGGAGTCGGGAAGCCTGGCTGTGTCCCGATCCGCGTCGACACGCACTACGACCAGGTCGAGTTCGAGCAGCCAGGGAGCGGTCCCGAGATTCGCACCTACGCCCGCGAGGGCGACCTCGCCGCGATGGTCGCCGATGTGAAGGCGGCCAAGGAACGCGCCGACGTCGTGGTCGTCTCACCCCACTGGGGGTTGCACTTCACCCCGATGGCCATCGCCGACTACGAAACCGAAGTTGCCCGAGCGGCCATCGACGCCGGCGCCGACATCATCCTCGGTCACCACCAGCACATCCTCAAGGGGATTCAGGTCTACAAGGGCAAGGTGATCATGCACGGTCTCGGCAACTTCGCCATGGACACCGGCCACAACGCCACGCCAGGGAAAGAGAGCCCGGCTCTGCTCGAGATGCAGGGCCTCTACCCCGGCCACTGCTTCGGTTGGCGTGATGAGACACCCGGCTACCCGTGGCACCAGGACTCCCGACGCACAATGATCGCTCGCTGTCGGATCTCAGGCGGACAGATCCGCGAGGTGTCGTACGTCCCGTGCTTCATCAACCCCGATGGTGAGCCCGAGCCGCTCACGGCGAGCGACGAGCACTTCGGCGAAGTCGCCGACTATCTCGAACAAATCTCGACCGGTGTCGGCTTCGACACGACCTTCACTCGCCGCGGCGACGAGGTCGTTGTCGACGTTTGAGCCCAGCGTCAGCGGCGGGACTCTCCTTCGGTGACACGTCTAGCGATACGCCACCGGCTGTCCGGACCACGCACCAGGTCGTCCAGATAACGCCCGTAGAAGTCGAGTGACGGGTCGCTCTCGACATCCTTCAGGAGGGCAAAGTACGTACAGGCCGTAGCGGTGTCGCCATCGACCTCGATCATGAGCTGTGACGTGAAGTGTTTGGACGGGACCGACGAAGGTTGGCGGCCCCTGGCGAAGGCGGTCAACTCTTCGGCCCCCACCCGCACGGTGTCGTCTCCTGCAGGTCTGCGTACCTCGAAACGGCCGTCCGGCGTGAAGCACTCGACCCACTCGATGCCGTGGCCGTAGTCGATGCAGTGCGCGTAGCGAGCCAATAGCGCGGCAATGTCACGTTCGGCTTCGAGCCGGGCGACGCTCTGGCTCAGGCTATTCAGGTCGTCATCCATTGTCTTCCATCCGCCGCTCGTGACCGTGCCGAATAACCCTAGCTATGATCAGGATTGATTTCGTCCACAGGACATCCGTCTGGGCTGAGCACAAGGGGGCACACATGGCAGAACTCGCTACCGGCAAAGTGGTGCTGGTAACCGGAGGAGGCTCGGGCATCGGTCGCGCCAGTGCCGAACTCTTCGCGGCCGAGGGCGCCAAGATGGTCGTCGCCGGCGACATCGATGCCGATAGCGCTGCCGAGACTGCCGAACTGATCAGTCAAGCCGGTTTCGCCGCTGTTGGTGTGGGTCTGGACGTGGCGGATCGGGCCGCTGTCCACGAACTATGCGAACGCATCGCCGACGAGCACGGATCCCTGGACGCCGCCGTCAACTGCGCCGGCGTCCGAGGCCCCACCGCGATGATCGCCGACTACGACCCTGAGGCTTGGCGCCAGGTAATGGCGATCAACCTCGATGGCATCTTCTATTGCATGCAAGCCGAGATCAAGGCCATGCAGCGTTCGGGCGGTGGCGCAATCGTCAACATCGCGTCGGGAGCGGTGGTCGACCCCCGCGGCGGACTCAGCCCCTACGGCGCTTCGAAGGCGGCGGTAGTGCACCTCACGCGTACAGCGGCGCTCGAGTGCGCTGCCGACGGGATCCGCGTCAACGTGATCCTCCCGGGCCGCACCCGTACTGCCATGCTCGAGGAGTACTACAAGCTCACCCCCGGTGCCGAAGAGGCGGCGGTGGCTCAGGCGCCCCTTGGGCGCATCGGCCTTCCTTCCGAGACGGCCAACGCGATCGTGTGGCTCTGCTCAGACTGCTCGTCCTATGTCGATGGCGTGAGCCTGCTCGTCGATGGTGGTCAGCACGCCGGGCGTTCGTTCTGAACAGAACGGTGAGCGACTGTTACGGTCTGCCCATAACTATTCGCATCCTTGGTAGCAGCACGTGAAGAGAGCACGCTCGTGACCGTGACCTTCGAGCAGATCCGCCTGTACTGGGTGCCCGGCTGATCCAACTGTCTTCGGGTGAAGGACCACCTGACGACTCGTGAAGTCGACTTCATCAGCATCAACATCCAAACGGAAGAGGACGCTTTCGACCAGCTGAGGGAACTCGGCATGATGGCACTGCCGGTCGTGGCCCGCGGCGACGAATACACGCTCGGGCTTGATCTACAACAGGTGCTCGACTTCTTGGGTCTCGACGAGGCTGCGCCCGAGCTCCTCCCCGCCGACGCTCTCGTCGACCGGATTGCAGCGATCGTTCCGGCAACCGTCCGGTACGCGACGCAGCTCCCGTCCGAGACCCACGACCGAACGATTCCGGGGCGCGAGCGCACCTACCTTGGACTTGCCAACCACATCGTCGGCCATGTCGAGAACTTCCTGAATCTGGCGGGCGGGGCGAACTTCACACTCGACGGCATCGACCCCGATATTTTGAAGGGGCTCGAGCGCCGGATCGATTCCCCAGTCGCTCTGGCCGAGCGGGCCGATGGCGTCCTCGCCGATTTGTGGACCTGGTTTCATGGGGCGAAGCCATCGGATCTCGATCGGTTGGTCGAAACCTTCTTCGGCGATCAGACCCTGTATGCGCTGCTCGGGAGCTGCGCATACTCGGTTGCTCAGCACACCAGGCAACTGATAGCAGTGCTCGAGTTGCTCGGTGTCGAACCCGATCGGCCCCTCGGCGACAACGACTACGCTGGCATCCCTCTGCCCGCCGCACTGTGGGAATGACCTGAAAGGCCACATCGAAATCGGCCCTACCTGCTCACGACACGAGCGACGCCAGGCAGGCACGAGTCCGCTCACGCTCCTCGTCCGTGCCGGTAGGCGACGCTGCTATGCAGGTCGCGCCGGCATCGATAAACGCCCCAAGACTCTCTGCCACCTCGTCCTCGGAACCGACCACACAGAGATCGGCTGGTCCGGCCAGACCCTCGCGATCGAGCATCGCGCGATACGACGGCAGCGTGCCGTAAATCTGCAGCGACTCCCCGGCCTTCTCACGAGCGGTAGCCACGTCGTCGGTGACCGTGACCGGGAGCCCCACCACGATCTCGGGAGCATCCCGTCCTGCGGCCTCCGCAGCCGCATTGATGGTGGGAGCGGTCAGTGTCCGTACCGTCTCGAGGCCCACCATCCAGGTGACTGTCCCCGCGGTCAGGCGGCCGGCCAACTCGAGCATGCGCGGACCGAGAGCGGCCAGAAAGACCGGACACGACGGTGCATCAATATCGATGGCGGCGTGCACGCTCACCCGCTCACCGTCCAGGGCAACCTGCTGGTCAGCCAACAGCGGCAGCAGGGCTTCGAGATACTCCGCGAGGTACGTCACCGGTCGCTCGAAGCTCAGCCCCCACGAGTCCTCGACCATCGGACGATGCGACACACCGAGCCCCAGGGCCAGACGCCCACCCACGACCTTGTTGACGGTAAGGGCATGCTGAGCCAGAGCGATTGGGTGCCGCGGGTGGATCGGGACCACGGCGGTGCCGAGTCGGATCGTCGCCGATGCTCCGGCAACAGCCAGGGCGGTCAGCGCATCGGACCCGCGTCCGTTGGGAACCCAGTATCCGCTGAAACCCTCCTTCTCGGTACGAGCGATGTTGGCCGAGATATCCTCGAGCGCCCTGTCGAATCCCAAGATGGCGATGTCCATGGTTGCAGCCTCAAATCTGGTGGAAAGTGAGAGGCTACGTGCCCGATCGGCACAAGACATGACTAACCCACTACCGGAAGACCTCATCAGTGGCCTGGCGCGCCTGTTGGACGAGCGGGCGGTCATGTCGACGCTGTACCGCTACGGACACAGCATCGACTACGGCCTCGAAGAGGACTGGGTCGGTTGCTTCACCGAAGATGGCGTATTCGACGTCCGTCGCAGCGGGGCGGAGGCCGACAGCCACCGCCACGAGGGGCGGGCCGCCCTGACCGAGTTCGTGTCGAGGCACACGCGAGCGCCTAACCGATACCACAAACACATGCTGGTCGAACCCGTCGTCGAGATCTCCGGCGATCGGGCGTCCGTGCACAGCTACTTCACGAGACTTGACGCTGCCTACGACGGCACACCGTTCATTCGCGCCTTCGGCCGCTACGTCGACGAGCTTGTTCGGGAGGCTGACGGTGTCTGGAGGTTCCGTGAACGCATCGCCGAGGTGGAGGGGTTCGCTGCGGGTTCGTGAGAAGGTTGGAATCTCAGTCGGCCATGCCGCCACCGGCGCTCACCGACGTGCCGTGCACATAGCCGCCCGCGTCGGAGGCGAGGAATGCAATCAGGCTCGCGACCTCATCGGTCACCGAGCAGCGACCAGCGGTGACCTTGGCGAAACCCACGTCGAGGCTCGCAAAACCGCGGTTGGAGGGGTCCGACAGGGTTTGGACCGTCCGCTCAGTCACCATGATCCCCGGGCAGACGCCGGCCACCGTCACCCCCTGTACGCCCACCTCGCCCGCCAGGTTGCGAGTGAAGGAGATCACGCCCGCCTTGCACGCGTTGTAGACGGCCAGATCGGGGATGACGGCCTTGCCGCCCTCGGATGCGACGTTGATGATCCGACCGCTGGCGGCCGAAATCATGTGAGGTAGCACCGCTCGTGTCACGAGCATCATGCCCACCAAATTCACCCGAACGACCGTGAGGAGCTCCTCGACGTCCATCTCGGCGAACGGGCCGTGATGGGTGACCTTCTCCCCCGTCGATCCCACCGACCCCGAGCCGCCGGCGTTGTTCACCAGGATGTCTATGCCGCCCCAGTGGGCGATCAGGTCGTCGACTGCGGCCTGGACGGAGTCCGGGTCGCCGACGTCCGCCTGGACGAAGCGAGCCGGCACGTTCCACCGGCTCCCAACCTCGTCGACGGTCTGGAGCGCTGCGGCGGCCGAGATGTCGAAGACGGCGATCTCTGCTCCTTGCTCGGCCAGACGGTGACACGTGGCGGCACCGAGACCTCCGCCCCCACCTCCGGTGACCACGACGCGCTTGCCGTCGAGCCGAAGCAAGTCGGCGGTCGGCCGAGTCGGACGATCGAACGGGAGCTTGTCGAGCGCATAGCGCTCGACAACATCAGCCGGAATGCCGGAGATGTCCAAGGTCATGGTAAACAATCCGCCCGTCAGTCGACTTCTAGCTCCAGCGCCCTGGTGGGACACATATCGACGACATCTCGCATCAGCTCAATGAACTCGGCTGGAGGACTGTCGCTGGTCAAGATCACGAGACCCTCGTCTTCGTCCTGATCGAACCACTCGGGAGCGAGCCGAACACAGTTTCCCGACCCGGTACATGCGGCCCGGTCAGCGGTCACTTTCATCAGTGATCTCCTTTGGTGTCGGCTGGGTGTTGGCGACGACGCGAACTCACCAGGACACCATCAGTTCGTCGAGAGCGATCAAGCGGTCAGCCCGCAATTTGAGATCCTCGGCCGGCTCGACCAGGTGGAGATTCGGGAATCGCTCGAACAGCCGCGGGTACACGACCTGAAGGATGAGCCGCGCTGCTGGCTGGCCGATGCACTGGTGGGTGCCGGTTCCGAACGCAATGTGCCGGAGCGACTTGTTTTCCGTGTCGAGCTCATCGGGACGATCGAACACCGCGTCATCGCGGTTGGCGGCACTGAGAACGACCAGTACGCCATCCCCAGCCGCCACGTCCTGGCCGGCCAGCCTCGTATCGGCCGTGCACACGCGGCGGATGACCTGGATCACCGAGATGTGCCGCAGGAGCTCCTCGATCGCATCTCGCCACCTCGAGGGATCGGCTCGCAGCGCCGCCAACCGGTCGGGGCGGCTCAGCAGAATCACCGTGCCGACGCTAATCATGCTCTTGGTAGTGTCGAACCCCCCGATGAGGAGGATGTGCAACAGCCGTGCTGCATCCTCGTGTGTGAGCTCGCCGGTTTGGACGTGATCCACGACGAGCCGGCTGGTCAGATCGTCGCGCGGAGCACGGTCGCGGTCGGCCACCATCTCTGTGAAGTACTCGAGCAGCACCGCTTCCGCATCGTGGATCGCCTCGGTCCCCGAGGTGGATCCCAGACGGGTTCCGAGGCACCGCCGGAACAGCTCGGCATCAGCCCACGGCGCACCCAGTAGCCGGCAAGTGAAGCGAGCGGGAACCTGTACGGCGAGCGCCTCCACCAGATCAGCCGGAGAGCCCGACTGCTCCATCGCGTCGAGAAGCTCGTCGACCAGCAGTTCGGTGTCGGGACGCAGCGCCTCGATGGCCTTGACGATGAACTCTCCCAGCACCGCCTTTCGCAACACGGTGTGGACGGGCGGGTCAACCATCGTGAGGAGCCCCGACTGCTTGGTCGCTTTATCCGTCTCCGAGTAGGTCGGATACCCCGATGTCTCCGGTACCGAGCTGAAGTGCTCGTGATCTCGCAGAACCTCGCGAACGGCGTCGTAGCCCACGGCCGCCCACGCCTCCTGTCCGTTCCACAACGTCACGCGCTGCAGCGGATGGTCGGCACGCCACTCGGCGAACTCGCGAGGAGGATCCAGCTTCGACTGTCGAACCATCGAGAACAGAGGCGCTGCGGCCGGGCAGGTGCTCATTGCTATGCGGCCTCCAATCTTGGGCGGGGCGACAAACGTGATCGTAGCCAGGCTCTCGGTCGACGAACCAGAGATCGGTACGCCGACGCCGGCGAGCTCATGCGGCCATCCAGCCGCCGTCGACCGGCATCACCACGCCGTTCACGAAGCTGGCCAGATCTGACGCAAGGAAGCTCGCCACCTTGGCGATCTCGTCGGGGTCACCATGACGCGGCTTGCTGGAATGAGTGAGCCGATACCGCTCTGCGCCGAAATCATCACGTTGGACGTCGCGGCTGCCGATGTCGGTCGTAATACCCCCAGGGCAGATGGCGTTGCAGCGGATCCCGTCGTCGAGATGGGTGAAGGCGATGCTCCGAGTGAGTCCGACCAGCGCGTGTTTGCTGGCCGTGTAGGCCGTTCCGGCCCGGCCGCCCGTCAGTCCCGCGACCGACGCGATGTTCACGATCGAGCCGCCGCCCGCTGCAATCATGCCCGGGAGGACCTCCTGACAGAGCAGGAGCGGGGCGGTCGCATTGACCGCCATCACTCGTTCCCAGAGATCGAGGGTCACGGCCAGGGGTGGCCGAAGACCATCCATGATCCCCGCGTTGTTACACAACACGTCAACCGGGCCGACCTGGTCGACCAGGTCGACAACCGCCCGGGTGATGTCCGGAGGAGAGGTCAGATCAGCGCGAACGAAGATCGAACGGGCGCCCGCCGCCTCAATGGCAGCGGCCGCGGCCTTGCCGGCCGGCTCGTCAATGTCGAGGATGGCCACCACAGCGCCCTCGGCTCCGTAGCGGGCGGCGATAGCCCGGCCGATCCCGTTGCCGCCCCCGGTTACGATCGCAACTTTACCCAGCAGCATGTCGGTCACCACGTCACCGAGAGCTCGTCGAGTCCGTTGTCGTGCCGTTCGAAAGCAACGTCGGTCATCTCACGGCCCCCATCAGCTAGGTCTGGATTCATGATCATAGTTCGATACTCGGCAGCGCGCATTCTTTCCAGTCGCTCATCATCTCTCACTATCACAACTGACCCACCCGGCATCAAGCATCAGCTCGTTCCTGCCTAAGCGGGGTCGGCTTCGACCTCGAGCTCGGACGCGAGATGCTCCAGGATGGCAATCTTCTCGTCCAGGTCTTCGGCACTCCGCCACAGCCGGTTGGTCGCCAGCGTCAGGTGATCGAAGCCGGCGTCTCGGTAACGCTGAGCGTTGGCTGCGTCGAGGTCACCCACGATCCGGACGTAATACTCGAACGGGAGCGAGGCCCGGCCTGCCTCGGCCCTCATTGCTTCGATCGTGTCGCGAGCAGCCGCCATCTGGTTCAGGTCACCGAGCGCTGTGCTGTACCAGCCGTCGCCTAGCAGTGCAGCCCGCCGCAGCGCCAGTTTCGAGTCACCACCAACCATGACGGGAATGGACGGCGTCACCGCTGGCCCGAAGCCGACCTCACCGAACTGATAGAACTCGCCGGCGTGCGAGAAGGTCTCACCCGACCACAGCCTCTCCAGGATGTCGATGATCTCGTCCATTCGGCGGCCGCGCCGGTCGAAGTCCTCCCCGACGGTCTCGAACTCCTCCCGATACCACCCCGACCCGATCCCTAGCATCACCCGTCCGCTCGACAAAGCGTGGACAGTCGCGACGGCGCGAGCAGTTACGAATGGATTTCGCAGCGGAAGCACGTAGACGCCTGTCGCTAGTCGGATCCGCCGAGTGACGGCGGCAAGGTGACCGAGCACAACCCAGGCGTCGTTGAGCTCGGTCTCCTCAGGCCAGACCTCCTGCGCCGAACCGGTCGCCGAGTACGGGTAGGACCTGGGGGACTGGGCTGGTCGAATCAGGTGCTCACCGAGCCACACGGCCTCAAATCCGAGCTCTTCGGCGCGTGTGACGAGGGGGACCATGTCGTGCAGCGGCGTTCCGAAGAGGTTTATGGAGAAGCCGACTGATGCCACTGGATCCACAGTCCCTCTTGGATGGCCAGGCGCACGGCTGGCCTATTGATGATCATGATTGTCCGTGATGACTGTAGTAGTTTCAGTCAGACATGGAGACGGCGAGAGTGCTGGTACAAACGGGCCCCGAGCACTACGAGGTGCGCGAGGTGCCTATCCCCGACCCAGGAGCCGACGCCGCCATCCTGCGCGTGGAAGCGTGCGGTCTTTGTGGCACTGACGTCGAGATGTTTCGCGGCGTCATCCCCGACACCGTGTTCCCCCTCGCTCCCGGCCACGAGGCGATCGGAGTCATTGATCGCATCGGAACGAACGCGAGCCGGGCATGGCAGCTGAAAGAGGGCGATCGCATCGCTCTGCACTCCCAACTCCGCTGCGGACGCTGTCGCGGCTGCCACACAGGTAACCGGTGCGCCGCTCCGGCCGACGGACATGCCCGGTCGTACGGCTTTCTCCATCCCGACTCACCTCCGGGTCTCTGGGGCGGAATGGCGACCCACCTCTATCTTTCGCCCGAGGCCATGACCATTCCCCTTGACCCGGCGGTCCCGACCGCCGAGGCCGCCTTCTTCAACGCTCTCGGCAACGGCATCGACTGGACCCAGGACGTCGGTAAGGTCGGCCCCGGCGACCGGGTGGCCATCCTCGGGCCGGGCCCCCGTGGTCTGGCCTGTGTGATCGCTGCCCGCCAGGCCGGAGCGGCTCAGGTCGCCATCGTGGGACTCGAGACCGACCGTCACCGGCTGGACGTGGCCGAGGCACTCGGCGCATCGGCCCTTATCTCCGGTGGCAGAGATCTCGGAGAGGCCCTCCACGATGTTCTTGACGAGGCGCCGACCGTGGTCATCGATACGACGCCCCTCGTGACCGAAGTGATCCCGCAGGCGTTGCAAGCGTTGGCCCTGGGCGGAAGACTCGTTCTCGCGGGGTTGAAGGGCGGGACTACCGCTGCGGTCCCGATCGACCTCCTGATACACAAGCAGCTACGCATTCTTAGCGGCTACGGCAAGAGCTTCGAGGCGCTCGCTGCTGCCGTCAGGACGATTGAGTCAGGCGATTGGCCGATCGACAGGATCACCACCCATTGCTTCGATCTCGACGCCGCCGAGCAGGCCATCGAAGCGGTCGAGGCCGGGGGCGTGGTGGTCCAGGTCCGCATCGAGCCATGAACGACAGCACCGTAGACACAGGGAGCCACCGCCCATGACCGACGACGATCTTCACTTCGACGGGGTAACCACGGCCATCACAGATTACGCCGTCGGGCTCGACCCGGCCTCCATCTCCGACTCGTCGCGCCATGCCATGGTCTCGCGGTTCGTGGAGGCCATCGGCTGTGCGTTGGCGGCCACCGACGCCGGCCCTTGCGTCGCCGCCCGCTCGGTGGCCGCGACCGCAATCGGAGAGCCTGGCGCATCCGTCATCGGAGTGACTCGGCTGTCGACTCCCGAGCTGGCCGCCTTCGCCAACGGATGCATGGTCCGGTATCTCGACTTCAACGACACCTACCACACTGAAGGCGGCGGCCACCCGAGCGACCTGATGTCGGCGGTTCTCGCTGCCACTGAGATCACCGGCGGCTCCGGTGGCGACGCCCTGACGGCGATGCACATCGGCTACGAGGTGTTCGCCTCCTTGGCTGACGCAGTGCCCATGCGTGACAAGGGCTGGGACTATGGCGCCTTCTTGGGCATCGCGACCGCCGCTGCGGTCAGTCGGGCGCTCGGTCTCGATCGCGCCGGGACGGCGACCGCCGTCTCCTTGGCCATCACACCGAACATGCCTTTGTTCGTCACTCGCACCGGTGAGCTCTCGAACTGGAAAGGCTGCGCGTCCGCCTACTCTGCCATGGCCGCTCTGTTCGCAGCGCGCCTCGCCGCTAGCGGAATCTCCGCTCCGTTGCGACCCTTCGAGGGCAAGTTCGGCGTCTGGGAACAAGCGACCGGACCGTTCGAGTTGCCGTCGCTCGGAGCACCGGTCTCTGGGCTCAGCGCCGTCGAGCGGACCAGCTGCAAGTCGTACCCGTCGGACTTCGAGACCCAGATACCATCCGAGATCTTCATCGGCCTGCACGACGAGGGGGTGCGGCCCGCGGACGTCGAGGCGATCAACGTCTCCACGTACTACGTCGCCTGGGACCTGATCGGCGGCGGGCAGGGCGATCGAGCCGAGAAGTGGGATCCCAAGCGCAGGGAGACCGCCGACCACAGCCTCCCCTACATAATCTCCGTGGCTCTGACCGACGGCCAAATATCAAAGGCCTCCTTCGCGACCGAGCGGGTGCTCGACCCAGCTCTTCGACCCCTCATGGAAAAGATCACCGTGAGCGAGGACCCCGAGATAACCCGGAGGTGGCACACCCACCCCGCCTACGACATCGAGGTGCGGCTCGGCGACAGCACCCGAAACTTCCGCCTCGATCACCCCATGGGTCACTATCTGCGGCCCTTCACCGACGCTGAGGTCGACCGGAAATTCGAGGCCAACGCCAGGACGGTCTTGGAGCCAGAGGCCACGAGCGCTCTACTCTCCACCTTGTGGGCTGTCGACGAGTTCCACGACCTCGACCGGGTCATGGAACTGCTACGAGGAGCAGGCGCGAGTGAAGCATGACGTGAACGGGCCCGCACCACTCATCGGCCAGGTTGCGCTCGTCACCGGTTGCAGCCGTCGTGGCGGTATCGGCCACGCCATCGCCGCGGCGCTAGCCGGTGCTGGCGCCAATGTTGCCGTCAGTGGGCGCCCACCGGGATCACCGGGCTCCCCCGGCGAGCTCGCAGTGGTTGCCGACGAGATCGCCGCCATGGGCGGGCGATCTCTCGCTGTTCACGGCGATGTCGGAGTCGGCGCCGACGCCGAGCGGATCGTCGACGAGGTGGTGACCGAGCTGGGTGCGGTAGATGTCCTCGTCAACAATGCCGCCGCCCCCCACGGCGCCGACCGGGGGCTGAGCTGGGAAGTGCCGGAGAGCGCGTTCGACGAGGTCATGCGGGTGAACACCAAAGGCGTGTTTCTCATGAGCGCGGCAGTGGTCCGGCACCTCCTCGATAGAGGCGTGCCAGGGCGCATCATCAACATCGGCTCTGACGTGGCCCGCCGAGGGATCGCGAACCGGGCCGCCTACAGCGCGTCGAAGGCCGCTGTGGTCGGTCTCTCCCAGTCGATGGCCAGCGAGCTCGGCCCCCACGGGATCACCGTGAACGTGGTGAACCCAGGGTTCATCGAGACCGGACGCGCCACGACCGGCGGGTGGGAGCGCGCCCAGGAGGCCAGCCGTCAGGCCGGCTTCGGGCTGAACGTGCCCGTGGACCGCAAGGGCACTCCAGGCGACATCGCCCGCGCTGTGGTCTTCCTCGCCGATCCCGCATCGGATTTCGTGACCGGGCAGGCCGTCAACATCGACGGCGGCCTGATGATGAGCTGAGAGCCTGTGTCCGTCCTCGATCTCTCCAGCGGGCTTGCTGCCGAGCGGGAGGCTGTTGTGTCGACCGTGCCTTCCGAGCCGTTCTGGACCGAGAACCTCTTGTTCGCCCTCTACGACCCCGACACCGACCTCGGTTTCTGGCTCCATCTGGGCACGGTGCCCAACGACTGGACCCTGTGGGAGGAGCGGGTCCTCGTGATGCTGCCTGGGGACCAGGGTCTGCTGACGATGTGGTCCTTCCATCGCACCGCTCCGGAACGCCGCCCGGCAGCGTCGAACCTCGAGTTCCGCTGCCTGGAACCTTGGCGCCGCTGGCACCTTGGCTTCGACGGCTTTGCGGTGCATACCAGCAACGAGGAGATGGCTGCCGGCTCCTCGCCGCCCGGTGAACGGCATCGGCTCGTCATTGACATCGAGGCGATCGGCGCAACCCAGGTGTGGGATGCCGAAACCGCCGCATCTAACGCAAAGGGCTCCGGCAGCATGGCCAGCCAGGGGTGGGCCAAGGAACACTATGAGCAGATGTTCCGGGCCACGGGAACGGTGCAAGTAGGTGAGCATGTCCATGCCTTTCACGGAACAGGCTGGCGGGACCACTCTCGGGGCCCACGAGGCGGCGGCACCGGCGACCCCTGGGGCGGACACCTGATCATGGGCGGCCTGTTTCCCAGTGGGCGGGCCTTCATCCTGTCGAGGTACTGGACGCCCGATGGGCGAGTTACTCTCGAAGGAGCCTGCGTCGTCGACGGCGATGGACAATTCCACTACGCGCAGGTCGAGACAGCGCCCCGGCTGGAAAACTTCCAACTTGCGGGCGAGATACTCCCGGTCGGGTTGACCTGGGACGGCGGCGACCTCGACCTGGCCTGCACGACAGACCGGTCGTTGTGGACACCGATGCGCAAGAAGTACACGGCGGCGGTGGACATGAGCGGCCCGGCCCTGAACTACGCGTTGAACTTCTCGCGCTGCAACTGGGAAGGCGAGGAGGCCTACGTGTACTCGGAACGATCCGACATGCTCAATGCGCTGGCGCCCGCGGCATGGTACGCCGACGAGTGACCGGCTCGGCCAACGAGGGCCGTGGCTACGACTCGCCCATCATGGGGCTCAACCGCGACATGGATCAGCTCCGGACCGCGCTCACGGGGTGGTTGTGCACTCGCCTGGGTGCACCCGACCTACGTATCGGCCCGATCGACTCACCACGTACCTCGGGGGTTGCCAACGAGACGATCCTGGTCGACACCGAGTGGACGACGGTGGGCGACACGATCCGACAGCGGTTCGTCGTGCGGGTCGCAACCTCTCGTCCGTTGTTCACCGATCGCCCTATCCACACTCAGTACCTTATGTACGAGGCGCTCGGCGACGAGCCCGAAGTGCCCGTGCCACAGGTGGTCGGGTATGAATCCGACCCCGAGATTATCGGTGCGCCTTTCTTCGTGGCGGAACGAGTCGACGGGAGCGTGCCTGGTGACAGGCCCCATTTCACCGAGAGCGGGTTCGTTCTGGACGCCAGCCCGGCAGAGCGGCGCCGACTGTGGGAGAGCGCTGTCGATGCTCTGAGCCAACTGCATCGGGTTCCGACTAACCGGTTCGACTTCCTCCTGCCTGCCAATCCTGATCACAGCGGGCTCCAAGCCGAGCTCGCCTACTGGCGCGGCTATGCCGATCAGCTGGACGTAGGCCCGAGCTGGAACGCGGAGATACTCGACCACGGATGGAACTGGCTCAATGCCAACCAGCCCTCGCTACAGCCGACCGCTCTGTCATGGGGCGATGCGCGTATTGGCAACATGATCTTCCGGGACTTCGAGGTGGTCGCGCTCCTCGACTGGGACACCGTCTCCTTGGCAGGTCCTGCTGCCGACCTCGCCTGGTGGATCCAGATGGATCGCCACGCGTGGGAACTGCTCACCGGGCTCGGAACTCCTGACGAGCTCGTCGATCGTTGGCAGGCGAACACCGGTCGTGAGGTTGACGACCTCCAATGGCACCTCGTCTTCACCGCGTTCCGGCTCGGCGTGATCCGCATGAAACTGCGACGAATGATGGCCTCCGATGGTCTTCTCCCGCCGTCGGCAGCGCTCCCGGGCGCCCACAATGAATCGATCGAACTGCTGGGGCTCTGGCTCGACGTGACGCCCCAGGGCGAGAGGGTCGTGCGGAAACCATCGGTCAGGGGCCTCTAGGCCCTCAAGCCGTCAGAGCGTGAGACGGCCCGAGACGACAGAGTTACCGATCACCAGTTTCTGAATCTCGGCCGTGCCCTCTTCGAACCACAAGGCGCGAGAATCTCGATAGAGCCGCTCGATGCGGTGCATCTCGGTGTACCCGATCCCACCGTGCAAACGCAGTGCCCGGTCGAGGACAGCGGTGACGGCCTCGATACCGAGATACTTGCACATCGCCGCGCCGTCTTCGATCGACTCACCCCGGTCGAAACGGGCGCAGCACTCCATGATCGCAGATTGCAGTGCGAAGGTTTCGCAGGCCATCTCGGCCAGCGAAAGCCTGACGGCCTGGCGAGAGGCGATCGGCTTACCGAAGGTGACCCGCTCACGAGCGAATGCAGTGGCCAGCTCGAGGGCCTTGCGGCAGTTTCCGAGGGCGGTGGTTGCGATACCGAGCCGGCTGATATCCAGGAAACCACGTAGTCCGAGGTTCAGGCCCTCGCCGACCCCGCCAAGGACCGCATCGCGGGGCAGCCGAACGTCCTTGAGCCACATCCACTCGTGGGCAGCACCACGGCATCCCATCGTTCGTGGAAGCGGCTCGGTCGAGACGCCCGGTGTGCCCTTGGGCAGTAGGAAGCAGGTGAGGGTCTTGCCCCGATCGTCGCTGCCAGTGGCAGCCAGCAGGTGGATCATGCTGGCCGAGGAGGCGAACGAGATGAGCCACTTGGTGCCGTTGATCACCCACTCGTCACCGTCGAGAACGGCCGAGCTCGTGATATCTCGACCGGTACCGTTCTCGGGCTCGGTGAGGCCAAAGGTGACGGTCTCGCCGGCCGACATGCGAGGCAACCACTCCTGCTTCTGCTCGTCAGTGCCATATTGGTCGACGAGACGCCACATGCCGTTGGCGCCGTGCACCACCATTCGGAGCGCTCCGTTGATCCCGGCCAACTCGGACAGCACCGGCATGTAGTCGCTAGAGGAGAAGCCAAGTCCGCCCCATTTCTCAGGCAGGGTGAGCTGGTGGAGGTCGTTCTCGATGACCAGCTCGTACAACCGCTTGGACGCCGGGTGGTCTCGGGCCGCGACGTCGTGGACCTCCGCCTCGAGTTGATCTCCGAGCTCTTGGAGCTCAGGTGTGAGCCTCTTAACGACATCGATGTAGGTCTGCGCCTTCTCGGTCAGTTCCATGATGCGCTCCTGAGGTTCGGTCCCCTATACATAGGGGGACTTCGTCACGGAACTTACCACCGAATACCATGGCGACCATCAGATCTATATGCAGGATATTGCAACAAGAGGGGGCGACATGACGCGACCGGTGATCGGCTATCTCCACGAGCGGTGTCTGCCGACCTACCGCTTACGGACCGAGCTCGAGGCACTGGGCCAGGTGCGCTTCGTGGCCCCGACGCCCGACGAGTTGGCCGACATCGACATCCTCTATCTCTTTGCAGGGTTCTTCTTCGATCGAAAGTTGCTGACGACAGCGCCGCGGGTGGTGGCGACGATCGAGATCGGTACAGCCATCCACTGTGACGTCGCAGCCGCAACCGATCTCGGGATCGTCGTGTTCCACAACCCCGGTGCCAATGCACAAGCCGTCGCCGAGCACACGATCGGCCTCACCCTGGCACTCAGCAACGGGATCATGAGCTCCGATCGCAGGATGCACACCCACGAGTTCCAGCTCGCCGCTCGAAGAACCTGGGGGATTCAGCTGAAGGGCCGAACGATGGGGCTGATCGGCTTCGGCAACGTTGCCCGCCAGGTCGCGAGGATCGCCAAAGACGGGCTCGACATGAGGATCCAGGTGTGGTGCCGGCATCCCGACGAGGTGGAAGCGGCCGGCTACGAGGCCGTCGAGCTCGAGGAACTCCTAAAAGGGGCCGACGTCGTGTCAGTCCACCTGGCGCTGAACCCAGACACCCATGGCCTACTCGATCGAGCCAAGCTCTCCCTCATGAAGCCCGAGGCCCTGTTCGTAAACACAGCTCGGGCCGAGATCCTCGACATGGACGCGCTCGCCAAGCTGCTAGCAGACGGCCAGCTCGCTGCGGCCGCCCTCGACACATGGCCCAACCACGAACCTGACTACTCGTCACCACTGTTCGAACTCGACAACGTTGTGCTGACCGAAGCCAACGCCGGGCTCACTGCGGAGGCCGCCGAGAATATGGAGAACGCCGTCATCGACGCCGTTCAGGCGACGATCAGGCGGACACATCCGCAACTGGCCACCGTGGCGAATCCCCACGCGTGGCCACCTCGTGCGCTCCATCGCTGAGGGATAGGCCCCAGACCCCAGGTCAGTGCCACTCGATGGGTTCCTGGAGCAGATACGGGAAGAGCTCGACCATCTTGGCGTTGAGTGCGCTGGCATGCACCTCCGTCAGTCGCGCTGCCTCATCGGCTTCACCGCCAATGATCGCGTCAGCGATCCGCTTGTGGATCCGGCAAGTCGATTCGCGTTCGTCCGAAGGGAAGATCGAGCGGGTCCGGTCGGCAAGCAACGAGATCAGCGACTTCCCGAACAGATCGAGAATGGGGTTGCCGGTCATCCCGGCCATCTCAGCGTGGAACGCTTCGCTGGAACGGCCCCAGCCTGCGGCCAGGTCACCGACTGTGGAGGTTTCGGCTGCGAGCACCTCCCTCATCGAGTCGGCTCGTTCCGGAGTGATCCGCTCGGCTGCGATTCTCGCCATAAAGGGCTCGAGGGCGGCGCGGGCTTCGAGCAGGTCGCCGACGGTCCCGGCCATCAACTTGAAGTAGAGGCTCGCCGTTCGGCCGAAGTCTTCACTGTCTACCTGGGCCACCACCGGGCCACCGCCAGGACCCGGCTTGATCTTGATGACACCGTAGATCTCGAGAATGCGAAGCGCCTCACGCAGCGAGGCCCGCCCGACCTGGTAGCTCTCGAGCATGGCCGCCTCGGGCAGCAGCTTGTGGCCAGGCTCGAGCTCACGCCGCTGGATATCGCTCAGAATGTCACGGGCGAGGAGCTCGGATACCTTCACCGATCGATACTGTCCCGCCCAGGGGGGGCCCTCGCTCGTGCCGGCTTCCCGCTCAGCTGGTGCCATCAGTCGCTCCTCAGAGAGTCTGTCGTCATGATGTGTACCACAATAACGAACAGGATAAACGAGCGCTATTTCACATCTGGCGCAACCGTTCAATCACCTCGGAGCGAAACCGATGCATCGCGTCGACCGCAGAACTGGCCGTCGTTGGGCGATCCGGCCTCGCGTTGGCAGCCGCCATCCACGGTGCCGCGATGAGGTCGGTCACGCCGAGAGCAGCGAGCCAAGTGCTCGACGTCCAGGTCGCTTAGTCAGTCCATACCCGACTCGGTCACGCGATCGCACGCACGGATCGAGTCGACCAACACCTCGAGGCCCTACTCGAAGGAGTAGTCGTGGAACTCTCCCTCCCCGGCCTTAGCAAACGCCATCTCGACCAGCCCGTCCATGCCCGGGAGCGCGTCGCCGTCAACCGCTGGTCACCTGAGCGCGGTCATCCGACCAGCGCCGAGACCAGCGGCCCGACATCGGGCTGCGCCTCGAGCGAGGCGACGAGGTCGGCTGCGATCTCGATGGCCCCGCCGTCGAGACTGGGTGAGCAGAACAGTCGGAACTTCTCCCCCAGGGCCGCATCGTCTATCGCTGCGCCCTCGGCCCACGGATCACCGCTCGCGTGGTCAGTGTGAGCCGTGAAGTCACGACCCCCCACGCTCATTGTCATCCTGGTCGGGATGAGCTCGGCATGACCCTGCTCGCGAAAGAGCTTGTCGAGTATGGGTGCCGCCTCGGGATTCACCTTGACCGTCACCCTCTCGGCAAAGGCCCTCACCGCTGGGTCGTGGAGAGCATCGGGAGAATGCCAGTCCGGTCCGGGCGGTCCTCGACGGGCTGCCAGACCGATAATATGGGGCAGGCTAAATTGGCCGTCTACAACCGTCGCTGTCACCGGCTCGTTCATGTGCTTGGCCATCATCACGTGGGGGACCAGGATCTCGATGGAGTCGATGTCGTCGGCGGAGGCCCCCGCCTCGTCTCGCAACTGATAGTAGAGGTCGAGTGCCGGAGTCGAAAAGCGACACGCCGGGTAGAGCTTGAACGAGGTCTCCTCGACGAGCCATCGCTCGCCGAGTCCCTCGCTCAGCCACTCCCAGTCGCAGTGTCTCGAACCCATCATCCGCCAATACCCGCGGTCACCGTCGAGAATTGTCGGATCACCGGTGAAGCCGGCGTGCACGAGTAGTACGGCACCAACCCCGGCCTCGGCCATGGGGCCGTACATCCCGTACTTGGTCATCGGCCGCGGTGAGGCCATGTTGCCCCACTTGCCGGAGATCGGCAGCGGTGCCGACGCCACCGTGACGCCAAACGCGGACGCCATCTGCGCTGAGTCGAGCCCCAGGAGTCGGCCGGCGACGACGGTCGAGGCGAACGATGCCCAGGTCAGCCCGGATACCGGCGCGATTTCGAGGCTGCCGTCTTCCATGATCTCGAAGTTGCGCAGCGACAACCCGATACGCGCCGCTACGTCGAAGCCGACCGCTATAGCGGCCAGCAGATCGGCGCCCGTGCTGCCGGCTCGCTCGGCCACGGCCAACGCCGGCGGCACGACACATGCGGCCAGATGCCCGCTGAACAGGATCGTCTCCTCGGCATCGAGGGCATTGGCGTAATGCGCGTTCACGTGGGCAGCCGAGGCGACAGGGAGTCGCTCACCACCAACCAACACCGTTGACTCCGCCCGGCCGCCGGCCTCCACCTTGACCGCGGTCACCGCCTGGCTGGAGATGACTCCCCGACCGCCGACAGCGCAGCCGATCGTGTCGAGCGTAACCCGCTTCGTGGCGTCGATCACCTCGGGTGACAGGTCGGTCAGACCCGCCTCACATGCGAACTCCGCGAGCGACTTGGTCAGACTCATCGATACCCCCGCTACGACAGACGTTATTTAACTGATCATATGGGTGATCGATGGACGATGTTCGTGGTCAGGCCCAGCCGTCGCTCAGTCGTGCCCGGTGGTACGGCCGGAAGTCACGGCTAGCGAAGCGCCATCGGCCGTCGACTCGCCGAAGAAGATCGACATACTCACCTGCGGCCGTATACGCCTCCCCGTCGCTGACCATGCGGACCTCGACGGCGCACCTCCCGACTGCCTCGTCACCGGAGACCTCGATGACATGGTTCTGCACGAAGGGCTTGTTGGTCGTGCCGCCGCGGTCGTAGAAGCGGCGCAGCTCGTCGGATCCGACGCTCTCTCCAGCAGAGGTCACGAACGCTCCGTCGGGACAGAACAGGGTCACGATCTTCTCGACGTCCCCGGCCGCTATTGCGAGGCAGTACCGCGCCGTGAGCTCGCGGATCTCGTCTTTGTCCTCCAGCACTCTGAGTCGGTCCTCGGTCTCGCCCATGGCCAGTCTGCTGGTCGCCTAGGCGAGTCCGGGTCGGTGGACCGCCGGCACGCCCATGCGCTCGAGCACGCTCGGAGTGTCGAACGTGCCGGACAGCGCCGACCCGACCTGCCCGTTGTCGACGAGAAGGGTGGTACCGGTGACTCCACGGGCCGCCTCGCTGCACAAGAAGGCCATCGAGTACGCCATCTGCTCAGAAGCGAGCGTGTCCACACCGGCCGCAGCGTTGTACGCAGCACCGAAGCCCAGCCACGTCTCAGCATGGGCCCGGGCCAGAGGCGTGTCGGTGGGGCCGGGTGCAACGCCGTTGATCCGGATCCCGCGCCGGAGCAGAGACAGAGAGCTTTGGGCCACGTAGGCGTCAACTGCGCGCTTGCTGAATTGGTAGCCGACTGCATCCGGATTGGCTAGGACCCAGGCGTCGGCCGCCTCCCAGCCCGATGTTTCGAGGAGCTCACGGAGCTCCGGAAGGTACCGATACCAGCCGAGCCCGGCCACTGAGGAAACAATGGCTACGGCCGAGCCGGGGCCCAGCACATCGTGGGCGACGAGACGTTCGATGATGTGCCGCTGCGCGACGAAGTTCACTGACATAAGACCGTCGGTGCCGTCGGCGACACCCGCGCACGAGAAGACGGCATGGATCGGCGCACCGATTTGGTCGAGCGCACAGTCGACGCTGGCCCGGTCCCGCAAATCGGCGCGTAGAACTCGGCTGACCTCGTAATCGACGTCAGCTACATCGATTACGAACACCTCGCCACCGAGCTCCCCGAGGAGCGACGCGACTGCGGCGCCCATGCCGGTAGCCCCGCCGACGACCAGCGCTCGTTTGCCCTCGTAGCCGAAGGCGTCGATGCTCATCGAGTACCCCGCTACTCGACCGGCTGGTGGTAGTCGGAGCCGATCCGATAGTGCTTCGGGTCGTTATTGTCGGGCGGGCCGTGGTGCTGGGAGCCGGGCGGGTACAGGTCGCGCAGGAACGGTCGGTCGCGATTGATGTCGCAGGGCTCGAGCATGAGTCCGCCGGGACCGCGGACGACGGCCAAGCTATGAGCGTTCATGAAACAGGGCCAACCATGATCTTCGAGCCGATCGACCTCGGTTGGGAGGTCGTCGACCCAGTAGCCAATGTGGTGGATCCAAGTATCGCCGGGCGGGGCGAGAGGAGTGTCGGGTACCGACTGCCACATCTCGATGGCCGGCGGACCGCCCTCGGAGAAGGTGAAGACACACTCGACCTCGTGGTCGACGCCGTGCTCGTCGCGTAAGACGGTCTCCGCTCGGTGGACGGGACGCCAGGTGACCTGGAATGCCTTCCCGACCTCGTCCATCCCTTGCTCGAGGTCGGGGACAGCTAGAGCGAAGTGCCAAATTGAACCCATGATGATCAGAGATTAGCCGAGGGGGAACGGCTATGACCATGCGCCTCGGAACATACGTCAACATGCGGAACCCGACGGCCTGTTGGCGGCGAGGTCTACGCCCCCCCAGCGGCATGCGACGCGCCGGGCTCTCAGGGGGCGCCTGACTCCGGCTCAGGCCAGTGCCGCCGCGAGAGCAGTGACGATCGCGTCGGGCGTAGCGGCGAGGTGGGTGAGGTTCACGTTCATACACGCCAGTGCGTCGTTGACCGCGTTGAGGACACACGGTGGCGCGGCGATCGCACCACCTTCGCCGACACCCTTGTGGCCGCCTGGCGTGTTAGAGGGAGTCACAATGTGGCCGTACTCGATCAGAGGGACCTCGGCAGCGGTCGGGATCAGGTAGTCCATCAAAGTCGTGGTCAGCGGGTTGCCGTCGAGGTCGTAGCGCGCCTCCTCGTACAGCGCACCGCCGATTCCCTGCACAACGCCACCGGCGATCTGACCTTCGACCACCATTGGGTTCACCATCACCCCGCAGTCCTCGCTCACGATGTACCTCAGGATCGTGACGAGACCCGTCGCCGGGTCGACTTCGCAAGTGCACACGTGGGTCGCATTGGAGTACGTGACCGGAGGCGCCTGGAATCGTGCTGCGTGCTCGAGGCCGCCTTCGATGCCATCCGGCAACGCCTCGGGATCGGAGTATGCCGTGTTGGCCACCACCGCAAGCGACACCCTGCGCGACGGTGTGCCTGCGACCGAGACGAACCCATCCTCAATACCCAGATCGGCGGACGCTGCCTCGAGCAACTCTGCGGCGATGCTCAGGATCTTCTCCCGCACGCCGATGGCGGCGGCTCGCGCCGCTCCGCCAGCGATGACCGCGCTGCGGCTTCCACCCGTCCCGAAACCGTACGGCGTGCCGTGGCCCTGGTGGAAGGAGATCGAGTCCATAGAGATTCCGAGCTGGTCTGCCACAACCTGGGCAATGGTCGTCTCGAGACTCTGGCCGTGCGAGCCGGTACCGATGAATACGTTGACGTTCCCATCGCGTTCGACGCGGACCGTCGCTCCCTCCGATCCGAGCGCACCCCGACCCGCAGAGGTCGGCTCGATGCACGCGGAGATGCCCACCCCGAGCAGCCGGCCCACCGACCGGGCGTCGGACTGCTGGATGCGGAACTGCTCGTAATCGAGCATGGAGACAGCCTGTTCGAGCGTTTCGGACGGCGTGATGTTCTCGTAGACACGGCCAGTGGCCGTCGTGTAGGGCAGCTCGTCCTCAGAGATGATGTTGCGCCGCCGGAACTCGAGTGGGTCGACTCCGATCTCGGCGGCCACCCGGTCCATCATGAGCTCTCGTGCCACCGTCTCCATCTGCCACGGCCCCCGGTAGGCGCCCCGGCCCAAGGTATTGGTGTACACCGTCGCAGTCGTCCATCCGAGATTCGACATCCGGTACGGGCCCGGGAACATCGACACCATGTTCGATCCACTGGCCGGCTTCCCACCGTTCGGGTAGGCACCGCTGTCGGTCAGGTGGTCGATCTGGGCTCCGAGAATCACGCCGTCCCCGTTCACAGCCATGCTGACCTTGACGCGGTCGACACGCGCTGAGTTGGCGGCGATCAGGTTCTCGCGCCGATCCTCTATCCACTTGACCGGCCGGGCCACGTCGCGAGCGGCCAGCAGTAGCGCCATCTCCTCGCGACCGACGAAGATTTTCTGGCCGAACGCGCCGCCGACGTCGCCCATGTGCACTCGCACCTGATGCTGGCCGAGGCCCAGGATCCGCGCTGCCGTCGCTGTGAGCTCGTGAGGGCTCTGCGTCGAAGCCCAGACGTCGAGACGCCCGGCGAAGGGTTCCCAGTGGGCGACTATCCCCCGAGTTTCCATCGGCATGTTGCATTGGCGATGCTGGTGGAAGGTCTCGGTGATCACCGTCTCGGCGGCCGCGAAGACCGCGCTGAGGTTGGAATCGACGCTCGACACCGAGCTCCCGAGGTTCGATCCGAGTTCAGGGTGCACCAGATCGACGCTGTCGGCTGCGCTTTCGAAGTCGATGACGGGGGTCAATGGCTCGTACTCGATGTCGATGAGCTCGAGAGCATCCTCGGCCAGGTACCGGCTATCGGCGAGCACCAGAGCGATTGGGTCGCCGACGAAACGGACATCGCCAGCGGCCAGCACGTGGGCCGGCGTCTTGGGTGCGTCCCGGGGGTTGACCGACGCGGCCAGCGAGTCAACGTGGTGATTGAGCTCGGCTGCGGTGAAGACGGCGTGAACCCCGGCCATCGCTGTCGCCCTAGAGATGTCGACCATCGCGATCCGGGCTCGGGCGTAGTCACTACGGAGGAACGCCGCATGCAGCATGCCGGGCAGCACGATGTCGTCGACGTAGCGGCCGTGGCCGGTCACCAGTCTGGGGTCCTCGACGCGCTTGATCGACTGGCCGACGAAACGCGCCGCTCCGCCACCGGCCGCGTCGTGATCGGTCACGAGATGCCCCCCTGCAGCGCGGCAATGACGGCTGCCTGTTCTACAGCGGCGATGATGCCCTGGTAGCCGGTGCATCGGCAGAGATTTCCCGACAGCGCAGATCGGATCTCGTCCCGTCCCGGGTCGGGGTGGTCGGCGAGGTACGCAGTGACGGTCACCACCAAGCCGGGCGTGCAGAAGCCGCACTGGAGCCCGTGACATTCGCGAAACGCCTCCTGCACCACGTTGAGCGATCCGTCCGCGCCGGCTAGGCCTTCGGCAGTGGTTACCGCTGAACCGCTGGCCTGGACGGCAAACAGTAGGCAAGACCGCACGGCCTGGCCGTCTAGGATCACGGTGCACGCACCACAGGCGCCTTGCTCACAGCCCAGGTGGACGCCGGTCGTCAGGCAGTCTTCGCGCAGGAAGTCGGCGAGTGTCTTGCGGGCCTCGACGGCAGCCACATGCTCGGCTCCGTTAACGACCATCGCGACCTCGATCGGGTCAGTCACCGTCGACCTCCGATGCCCGGCGGCACGCCTCTTCCACAGCCTGCGACACGAGATGAGCCCCAACGCGTCTGCGGTACTCGGCGGATGCGTGGATGTCGTCGGTGGCTCGCAGCGGCTTCAACGCTAGTCGGCCCATCTCGCCAGCATCGACAGCGCTGATCGCCGTGCCCACGAGCGCAGCCTCGGCGTCAGGCGCCCGTCGCGGCCGACCTTCAACACCCAGCAGAGCGATCGCCGCGCGCCGGATTGTCGTGCTCTCGTCCAGCTCTATTCCCACAGCGACACCCACAAGGGCGAAGTCACCGTGGCGGCGCGACACCTCGCGGAAAGAGAAGCCCGAACGACCGGCCCACACCGGGAACCGGATCGCGGTGAGCAGTTCGTCCGGCCCGAGTGCCGTCATCATCGGCCCTTCGAAGAACTCCGCTGCTCCGATCCTGCGGGTCCCTCGAGTACTGCTCACCTCAAGCTCGGCGTCCAGTGCCACGACGACGGTCGGATACTCAGCCGAGGGGTCCGCGTGGGCAACCGATCCGCCGACCGTGCCCCGGTTGCGGATCTGGAAGTGCCCGATGTACGGCGTGGCCAGAGCGAGCAGCGGCACCTGATCTGCCACCGTGGAGTCGGCGCCGACAACGAACTGCCGTGTCATGGCACCGATCCGCAGCAATCCGTCGATCGCCTGCACCGAGTCCAGTTCTGTGACACCGTTGAGATCAACGAGATGCTCGGGACGCGCCAGCCGCAGCGCCATCATGGGTACAAGGCTCTGGCCGCCCGCTAGCGGCTTGGCGTCGTCGCCGAAGTCGGCCAGAAGCTCGAGGGCCTCGGCCAGGCTGTTCGGCGCGTGGTAGTGAAAGGGTGGCGGTTTCAGTTCGGCGTCCTAATCGGCGATTACCGACACTACTGCGGCACCCTCAGAAGTAATCAATTCGCACTGTTAGAATGGATCTCACGGCTGGCTTTCGCCACCGTGGCCGATATTGCCATGCCGGAGGGGGTACCGAGATGGTTAATCGCTTCTCAAACCTGGCACTCGCCGACGAGCCAACTCGGCAGGACTCGTGCCGAAACCGCGCCCTCACCGAGATCCCCGTCATCCTGGAGCCAAGATGAGTCTTCGGCTCGAAGGCCACAACGTTGTCGTCGTCGGCGCTGGCCAAATGAAGGGAGAGACGCTCGGGATCGGCCGAGCCACTGCCTTGCTGTTCGCCCGGGAGGGGGCGAACATGATGCTTGTCGATCGGGATCGAACCGCAGCCGAGGAGACCCTCGCCATGATCCACGGCGAGGGCGGTCAGGCCACCATGCATGTGGCCGACATCACCAGCGACGCCGCCTGCAAAGGGATCGCCGCAGCAGCCCGCGCCGAGCTTGGCGGGATCGACGTCTTGTTCAACAGCGTCGGGATCCTCGGCCCCGGGTTGGTCACCGACATCGACGAGCAGCTCTGGAACTCCGTGCTCGACACCAACCTCAAGGCCATGTGGCTCGTCACGAAGCACGCTCTCGGCGTGATGATGGAGCAGCGGCGAGGCTCCATCATCCTCGTGTCCTCCATCGGGGCGCTGCGAGGCGGAACGTCTGCGGCCTACGGCATATCGAAAGCCGGGGTCAGTCGGCTGGTCACCTCGATAGCGGCCACCTACGCGGAGTACAACATCCGAGCCAACTCGATAATGCCGGGCCTCATCGACACCCCGATGGCCGTCGACGGGGCGATCGAACAGATAGGTCTCACCCGGGATGAGCTGGTGTCGCAGCGCGACGCTAGGACGCCGATGGCATATAAGGGATCGGCCTGGGATGTCGCCTACGCCGCTTTGTTCTTCGCCTCCGATGACTCCAAGTTCATCAGCGGCGCACACCTTCCGGTCGACGGAGCGGTGACGGCGGCCCGCTGACCTGTCTCAACCGGTGCCACTCTGGAGCACCTCGATCAGCTTGTGTTCGAGCATCTCTGGTCGCATGCCGGCCTCAGAGTTAATCGCTCAACGCCGCGGCCTCCTCGCGAAGCCGGTACTTCTCGACCTTCCCCGTGGCCGTCATCGGGAGCTCGGATCGCACCTCGAGTCGCTCGGGCAACTTCTGGGCAGCGATCTTCTTTTCGCGCAGGAACGACGTGATGGCCTCGAGAGTTGGTACCTCGTCACCCGCAGGTACCACGAACGCACAAGCCTTCTCGCCGAGCTTCCGGTCGGGCATGCCCACAATGCTCACCACAGCCACCAACGGGTGCTCGAGAATGAACTCTTCGATCTCAGTCGGCGAGATGTTGACGCCGCCGCGGATGATGATGTCCTTCTTTCGGCCCGTCACCCGTATGTACCCGTCGTCCTCCATCCGGCCGAGGTCACCGGAGTGGAACCACCCGTGGGCAAAGGCCTCGGCCGTGTGTTCGGGCTCGTGCAAGTATCCGAGCATCACGCTCGGCCCGCGGCTACAGATCTCGCCCTCGGTGCCCCGCTGGACCTCGACGCCGTCGTCGTCAAGGATTGCGATGTCTGTCCCGTCGACCGCCGCCCCGTCACTCGATGCCACCCGATCGACCGAGTCGCCCATGCGCGTGAGGGTCTGCAGTGACGACTCGCTCTGTCCAAAAACGGTCATCAGCTCACAACCAAGCACCTCCACCGCCTCGCGTACCACCGAGCCCGGGACCGGCGCACCGCCGCACGCGAAGAGCCGAAACGTTGACAGGTCGTACTTAGCGGGATCGTGAGCGTCGATCATCATCGTCACGAACGGTGTCGCTCCAACAGAGAACGTGCAGCCAAACCGGCTGATCAGCTCGAGTCCCACCGATGGCTCCCAGACATCCTGGACAACGGTGGCCGAGCGGGCCAGCAGCGGCGTGACCACCCCGGCGAGCAGGCCAGTGTTGTGCATGATCGGAGAGGGCATAAGACACACGTCGTCGATTGTGCATTCGTAGTAGCGGGCCAGCCCCACAGCGGATGCAAAGTAGGTGTTCCATGTGTGGACGACACCCTTTGGCTGAGCAGTGGTCCCCGACGTGAACAAGATGACGTGAGGATCATCGGCCACTGCTCCCGGACCGGCGTATGGGTGCTCCGCGAGGAGCGACTCGAACGAGACCGCCCCATCGGGCGCATCGCCGATCACGATCACGTGCTCGAGAGACGGGCACACCGACGCCAACTCCATGGCCATAGCCGAGTAATCAAAGCCGCGGAAATGATCGGGGACGATCAGGGCCTTGGCTTCGGTCCGGTCAATTGCATAGCCGACCTCGTGCTCGCGGTAGATGAGCATCCGAGGGACGAGCACCGCACCGATACGTGCGATGGCGTAGTAGGCGATTACGGCGTCAACCCAGTTCGGAAGCTGGACAGCCACCCTGTCACCCAGCGCTATGCCGAGCTCGGCCAGACCCGAAGCCAGCCGCCATGCTCGGTCCCTCGCCTCGACAAAGGTCAGCTGCGTGTGACCGTCAGCGACACACAGCCCATCGGGTCGCTCGTCAGCGGCGCGGTCGAGGAGATCGGCCAGCACCTCGTCGGTCCACAGCCCTTGATCGCGGTACGTCGCCATCTCCTCCGCAGAGAAGCGTGCCTCGATGGTCGGCAGCTCCATATCGTTCCCCCTCTCAGGTGACCCCCGTCGGGTCAGCCAGTAGCGAGGGGACTGTAGGTCAACCCGCTCCTCTGTGGGCCACCACCTTCATCTCGAGTACGCACCGCGGGTCGAACATCTGGCTCACGCCGACGAGGGCGCTGGCCGGGAAGTGGTCTCCGAACACCTCTCGGCGGACCACGTTGTTGGCCTGTCTCGCTGCAGCGGGATCGCCGAGGAAGAACACCGTCTGGTCGGCGATGTCGGCCAGCGAGGAGCCCACGGCCTCGAGCAGCCAGCTGACGTTGCGATAGGCTTGACGCATCTGCGCCTCAATGCCGTCTGGGAACGACACCTCGCCCATCTCCGGCGCCGAGAAGTCAACGTCCATCCCGACCATGCCGGCAACGTAAATCACATCACCTGCTGTCACAGCCCACGACAGTGCTAACTGCTCTCCAAACAGGCGAAGGCGCTCGAGTTGCATAGGGCTTCCAGGTCCCCTCACGCGCTCACCCCGAGCACGGCGGCCATCTGGCACACATCCGCTACATTCTCGAGGTCCGCACACAAGTCGATCAGGTGATCGATCGAGGTCGGAGCCAGCACTCCCGTCGAGCACTCACGAGCTTTCCTCACGACCTCGTTGCGCCCGATAACCGCACCCAGCGCGCCGCTCGGCCGGTCGACTCGGTGGGAGTAGCTACGACCGTCTAGGAGCCGCACTGAAACCGTCTCTGGCGCAAGGAAGGCCTCCCAGCCAGCGTCGTCGGGATGCACGATCTCGACCCTGCCAAGAAGTGCGCTCAGTCCCGGCTCGGCCATCCGCTCCTCGGTGAACTGGGCGAGCCCGGCTACGCCGTCGTACAGCGCGACCGCGACGCAGTACTCGAGGCTGAACTTCGCTTCGAGCGCCGTGGACGGAGAATGGTACACTAGGACCTCCGTCGTGGCCGGGACAGCTTCGACCTGCACGGCGGCGATGTCCTCGATGCTGAAGTTGTGCGTCTGCCGCAGGTACAGCGCTGCGTCGATGGCCGAATGGGTCTTCCCGCACGACGGGTACAGCTTGATGCCGTATCCGTGATCGGGAAAGAAATCGGAGCCAAGACCCTCGACAACCCGCTCGAGGTCAATCGTCTCGTCTCCGAACACCGCTAGGAAACCCCGGTCGTCCTCGACAATCTGGTCAGAGGCCGTGAACCCGTCGCGAGCAAGAAGGGCAGCGGTGATCCCAGCCATTGCACCCTGACCGGCGTGCAGTGGCTTGGTCATGGTGCCGAAGTTTGCACGCAATCCAGCCGCCTGGGACCCCGCGATACCCATAGCCATTACGGTCTCGCTCTCACCGAGCCCGAGGAGCCTCGACGCCGCGACAGCCGCGCCGACCGGCGCCCAGAGACCCGTCGGATGGAACCCGTCGGCCAGCGCCGCCATGCCGGCCTCACTGCCGAGGCGATAGACGACCTCGAAAGCGACGAGGTAGGCCTCGATGAGGGATCGGCCCTCGGCGTGAACGGTCTCTGCCACGGCGAGAGCCGCTGGAACGAGGACGGCCGACGGGTGCCCGGCCGCTCCTGTGTGCATGTCGTCGTAATCCAACGCATGGGCCATGGTCCCAGTCGCCAGCGCGACCAGCGGCGCCGGCCCCCGCACGTCGGTTCCCCACACCGTCGCCTCGGCTACTCCGCCCAATCGGCGAACGTAATTGGCGATGACACGCCCGCTCGGATCGCGTGACCCAGCCACCCCGACGGCGACCGTGTCGAGGACGGCGAGGCGGGCCAATTCGATGCGGGAGTCAGGGAAGTCTTCGAGCCGGGCAGCGACCACATAGGAGGCCAACGCAGCGGTCGCCCCGACGGTCATTGCTGGCTAGCGACGCTCGGGCTAGCTCCTCGGTGAACAGCGAGCGAAGGCTGCGACATCAAGCTCCTACATGGCTCCCAGATGGATGAAGAAATATAACAATAGATGCCCGGAGATGGGGTGGCAAGCAGACGAGCCAGGCAGGGATCTATGATAACCTTTCGCACCACCGCGACCAACAGGACGGAGTCTGATGATGTCTACGCATGCTGGGTGTAGCGATCTGGCCGCTGCCACAGGCATCTACCTCACCGATGTCCGAGCCAAGCGCGAACCCTACGATCTCCTGGCGCGGCTACGGGAAGAGGATCCGGTTCACCTCTCGGCGGCCGGTACCTGGATCATCAGCGGTTACGACCTGGCGTTGTCGGTCCTGCGCGACACCCGATTCACTCGCTCGGGCCGAGCTGCAGGTCACGTTCGACCGGATCGCCACGAGACTGCCCGGCCTGCACATGACCGCGGACGTGGAGGCACTGCCATGGCGTACGAGCGCCCTCGTGACCGCCCCAGCCCGGTTGCCGGTCGCATGGTGACCAGTCGAGTGATGCGAGCCAGACAGTGAAAATCGAGACCGTCGACGTAATCATTTGCGGCTACGGCGGCGCCGGCGCTGCGGCCGCTATAGAGGCCGCCGACAATGGAGCCAGCGTGCTGCTCGCCGAGAAGGTGTCTGAGGGCGGCGGCAGTACCCGGGAGTCGGGCGGCTCGGTCGCTACTGTGCTCAACCGCGACGGCGCCGTCGAGCACTATCTGGCCATCACAGAGGGACGCACGCCCCGCTCCGTCATGGAGGCCTACGTCGACGGCCTCCTCGGGCTCGAGCAATGGGTCGCCGACAACGGAGGCGAGTTCGAGCGGCTACCCATGACCCGCCCCCCCTTCCCGCATCGGTACGAGGGATCGGCCTATGGCAAGTTCCCGCTATCCGAAGCCATCGGTGAGCGCATCCGTATAGCGGAGGCCGGTTACACCCATGGAGGGACCACATTGTGGCGCTTCCTCGAGCGCAACGTGGCGGCCCGCAGCATCGCTGTTCGCTACGACATGGCCGCTTCGAGGCTGATGGTCGAGAACGGCGAGGTTTGCGGCGTCGAGTTCCGTACTGGCACCGAGACCGTCTCCGTGAATGCGACGCACGGCGTCATCCTCTCGTGTGGTGGGTTCGGCTGCGACACCGCCATGGTTCGCGACGCTGTCGCCCCAGGCGTTGCCTACTTCTCCCCGCCGGGCCGTAACACTGGCGACGGCGTCCGGATGGCCCAGGAGATAGGAGCCGACCTATGGCATATGAGCTGTGTTGCCGCCGGATTCGGGTATCAGGTGCCCGATCTTGACTCCGCATGGATGTGTTCGATCCCGGCCTTCGGGTTCTTCATGGTCGATCGGGACGGTCGCCGCTTCCTTGACGAGCCCACCATCGAGCACCACGCCGCCAACCATGCACTGGTGGTCCGCGAGGTTCGTACTGGTGAGTTCAGGCGCCTCCCAAGCTTCCTCATCTTCGACGAGACGACGCGTCTCGCCGGTCGCATCGCAACTGCCGAGGCGGGCTTCAACCGTCACATCGGCTGGAGCGAGGACAACAGCGAGGAGGTCACCAAGGGCTGGATCCGCCAGGGCGCTGACTTCGCTGACCTGGCCCGCCAGCTCGGCCTACCAGAGCAAGCGCTGGTCGAGACGGGCCGCCGATACAACGATGCCTGCCGCAACGGTGACGACGAGATGGGGCGCTCGGCGGACACACTCGTCCCGATCGAGACTCCGCCCTTCTACGGTATCGAGGTGCGACCGGCGCTCTTCAATACCCAAGGGGGACCCCGCCGCAACGAGCACGGTGAGGTACTCAGCGTCGACGGATCTCCGATTCCCGGCCTGTTCGGGGCGGGCGAACTGGGCTCCATATGGGCGGCCCTTTACCCGGGTGCCGGAAACGTCAGCGAGGCGATCGTCTCGGGCCGTATCGCCGGCCGGCGCGCCTCTGCCCGGGGCCGCTGACTGGTACGAGACGCCGTCAGAGCCCGAAGGCGGCCACTGCGTTGTCGTGGAGGAAGTTCGGCAGCGCTGCCGGATCGATGTCGAGCGCGGAGACCTCGTCGAAGATGCGGTCATAGCCGAGCATGGGCCAATATCCCGCCCACACAATCTTGTTCCGGCCCCGCTTGTTCAGCAGGTCGATGATGGGCTGGGGGTAGTAGCGGGGGGCGAAACCTGTCGTCGCGTAGTAGAGGTTGGGCCACTGCAACAGCATCCGCACGCAGGTCTCGACCCACGGCTCGCCGCCATGTCGCATCACGATCCGCAAGTCAGGGAAGAACCAGCACACCTCGTCCAGGTGAATCGGGTCCTGGGCCCACGCGGGGACCCGCGGGCCCGGGAATCCCACGTTGATGAACGCCGAGAGGTCGGCCTCGCAGCATTTCGCGTAGATCGGGTAGTACTCCTTGGAGTTGGGGGCGGCCAGCGGATGGGTCATCATCGGCGACATCGATACGCTCCGGATCGAGGGGTACTTCCGGGCCAGTTCGTCAATTCGCCGAACCGCGTCCATCCCGTCGTGGGGATCGACGCGAATGCTGATGAAGATCCGGTCACCAAGATCGGCGAACCGGTCGAAGACCTCGTTGGCCTCGGTGCTGACGAGCATCACCTGGGCCCGGGAGATCTTCCACTCGTCGAGGTTCTGTAACCACTTGTCCATGTCGCCGACGATCGCCATCCGCTCTTCCTTGGCGGCGTCCTTCTTGAAGAGATGCCCCGTGATGTCCATAGAAGGCCACGCTTCGAGGCTTTCGCGATCGCGCAGTGCCTCACGCGGCATCGGCACGTCGAAACCCTCGCCGCTCGGATCGAAGTTCACGAACGGGTCAATAATTTTGACTGGAGCGTCGTCAGGAAGCTTCATTCGGTCTCACTCCTCAGGAATCGAGGTCAGCGCCGCAGAGTTTGGCGCTCTATTATTTCTATGACTACTATAGAGATGAATATACGATTGCTATAGAGGTGAATAGTTTCACCAGAAATCGAGAATCTGTGACCACCACCATCCCGATCATCGACGCTGACAGCCATCTCTGCGAGCCTCCTGATCTGTGGACGTCGCGCATGTCTTCAAAGAAGTGGGGAGACGCCATCCCCCATCTGGCAATGGACGACCGTCTAGGCATGGAGCGCTGGGTCGTCGGTGGCAAAAAGCTGACCAGTGTGGCCAACTGGGCAGTAGCAGGTTGGCCCGAGCATCCGCCATCGCATCCCCCCACGATCGAGCAGGCCGACCAGGGCGCCTTCTACGCCCCGGAGCGGCTCGAGCGGATGGACGAGTACGGCATCTACGCCCAGGTGCTCTACCCGAACCTACTGGCTTTCTCCCACCATGCCTTCACCGACGCCGGGCCGGCGTTCGCCGAGGCCTGCGTTTCTGCCTACAACGACTTCCTCGTCGATTTCGCCAGCCCGGATCCGAATCGATTCATCCTTCTCCAATCGCTGCCGTTCTGGGACGTCGAGGCCAGCATCAAGGAGATCGAACGGGGGGTCGAGAAGGGCTTCCGTGGCGTGTTGTTTATCGCCAAGCCCTACAAGCTGGGCCTGCCTCCGTTGAGTGACGAGCACTGGTGGCCGATCTTCGCTCGACTCGAAGAGCTGGAGTGGTCGGTCAACTTCCACACCGGCTTCGCCGAGTTCTCCGAGGCTGACTTCAAGGCGATGTTGAGCCGCAAGGCCGATCGCCGCGACTACGCGAAGCTGAGCGCAGTTCAGTACCTCAACAACGCCGAGGCGATCGCCGAGGTCGCCATGAGCGGTCTCGCCCACCGCTTCCCGAAGCTCAACTTCGTCTCGGTCGAGAGCGGCTTCGGCTGGATTCCTTCCTTCGTCGAGTCGATGGACTGGCAGTGGCTGAACTCCGGCGCCCACAAGGCGTTCCCCGAACTGGAGTTGCCGAGCTTCTACTTCCGGCGACAGATCTACGGCATGTTTTGGTTCGAGACAGAGTCCTTGCGGCGACAGATCGACCTGTTCCCCAACAACCTCATGTTTGAGACTGATTTCCCCCATCCCACGAGCCTCTCCCCCGGTCCGGCCTCGCCGTCTGACATCCCGTCTCGGGTGGCGTCAAAATTCTTCGAGGGCGTCCCCGAGGAGCTGGCCCGCAAGATTCTCTGGGATAACGCTGCGCGCGTCTACCACGTCGATCTGCCGGCCACGGCCTGATCTGAGGTCGGACAATCATGGTCGCAGCAGTCACGGCGCCAGAACTGGCCTTCGGGTCGGAGATAGTTCGCAGTCACCGCGACCGTGGTTTCTGGTCCGACGAGACACTGTCCGACATCGTCGAGAGGTGGGCCGAACAGTCCCCCGATCGCACCGTGCTAATCGACGCCGAGACCCAGGTCACCTGGGCCGAACTTCGTGATCGTGCTTATCGCGTCGCCACCGCCCTTCGGGCACGCGGGCTCGTCGCCGGTGATCGAGTTGCCGTGCAGTTGCCCAACTGGCACGAGTTCGTCGTGCTGTACGTCGCTCTGGCCCGAGTCGGAGCGATTCTCGTCCCGATCATGCCTGTATACCGCCACGCCGACCTGCGACACATGCTCGGTGTCAGCGGGGCGACGACCTTGGCGATCACCCCGACCTATCGTGGATTTGACCACCTCGCGATGGCCCGTGAGCTTTGCTCCGAGCTGTCCGACCTCACCCACCTCGTCGTCGTTCGGAACGATGGCCAGGCCCTGACAGCTGGGGAGACTTCGCTGCCCGAGCTGGAACGTGGCGACGGGAGGCCGTCAGACGCCGAACTGGGCCCGAAGCCCAGCGCCGACGATGGGCACATCATTGGTTTCACCTCAGGCACCGAGGCAGGAGCGAAAGGTTGTTTCCACACGTTTAACACCTACGCCTTCACTCCTCGCGCTCAGATCGTCTTGTATGACTTCGGCACCGAGGACTGCGAGCTGACTCCGTCGCCCATCACCCACTCGGCCGGACTGGCCGGCGGGCTCCTGAAGCCGATGTTCGCCGGAGGCAGCGTCTGCTTCATGGAGCAATGGGATCCGGCGGCAGCGCTCGACCTCGTCGACCGGCACGGATGCACCCAGGCCACCGGGGCAACGGCATTCGTGAACGGTCTGATCAGCGCCTACGACCCGGGTCGGCACGACGCCTCAGCTCTCCGATATTTCCTGTGTGGCGGTGCGCCGGTTCCCTCTGAGCTCGTGGCGCAGGTTGACGAGACCTTGCCCAACTGCCGGGTCATCCCCTGCTTCGGCCAGACCGAGGGCTTGCTGGTGACGTCGTGCACACCGGAGGACCCGGTCGAGAAGCTGTCGCAGTCTGACGGTCGCCCGCTTCCCGGTGTAGAACTCGAGATCCGAGGCGAGGATGGCGGACGGCTCGGCCCGGGCGAGGTCGGCGAAATCGTGTATCGCAGCCCCGGCATGATGCTCGAGTACTGGGGCGATGAGCAAGCGACCGCTGCCGCCACCACAGACGACGGCTGGCGCCGGACGGGCGACCTCGGGCGTATCGACGACGACGGCTACCTGCGCGTCACCGGACGGATCAAGGAAGTCATAATTCGCGGTGGGCTGAACATCAGCACCCGCGAGGTAGAAGAGGCGCTCGTCCAACACCCACTCGTCGCCGCCGCCGCTGTTATCGGCTACCCGGACCCGAAGCTGGGAGAGCGAGCGTGCGCGTTCGTCGTGGCGCGTGGCGAACCGCCCACCCTCGACGTCCTAGCTCGCTATCTGCTCGAAGAGCAAGGGTTCGCCAAGCCCAAGCTTCCTGAACGTCTCGAGCTCATCGACGCCTTGCCTATGACACTCACCGGCAAGGTGCAGAAATTCCTCCTGCGGCAACAACTCGACCGTTTATAGGCGCGCTCACTCCAGTCGGGCGTCGACGGCGTCTCGGCCAATCAAGGCACGTGCTATGACGAGCTTCTGGATCTGAGCGGTGCCATCACCCCACTCCATGCCCATCACGTCACGCAACCGTTGCTCGTGGGGAAGCTCGGTCGTATAGCCCGAGTGTCCGTGTATCAACATGACCTCGTGGATCGCGTCGACCGCAGCAACGACACCCCACCATTTGGACATCGCCGCCTCGGTGGTGTGAGGGCGGCCGGCGTCTCTCAGCCAAAGGGCGCGGTAGCAGAGCCATCTGGCGGCTTCGAGGAAGGTCGCGTGCTCAGCGAGCCGGAACGACACTCCCTGGTGGGCAGCAATCGGGACACCAAAACTGTTGCGGTCCCGAGCGTAGGCGGCGCCATCCTCGATCGACGCCGTAGCGGTGGCGACGGCAGCGAGCGCAATCAGCGTTCTGGTCAGGTCGAAGAGCTTCATCACGAGCGCAAAGCCGCTCCCTTCGTCGCCAATGCGCTCGTCGTCTGAGACTTCGACGTCTTCGAGCACCAGCGCTCCCCTGGTCAAGGCCCGACAACCGAGATCCTCGAACAACGACACACTCGCTCCGGCACGATCGACGGGAACGAAAAACGCAGTGACCTTGCCGCCATGACCTTCGCCGGCCACCTTTGCCAGCACGATCACGCCGCTCGCATGGCCGATGTTGCTAATCGAGGTCTTCTCGCCGTTCAGTCGGTATCCAGTCGGCGTTCGTTCGGCTCGGCAGGCCAGGGCCATAGCGTCAGAGCCGGCTCCGGACTCGGTGAGCGCGAAGGCAATCAGCGAACGTCCTTCGACGAGAGCGGGCAGCACCGAGTCCTTGACCGACGCCGAGGCCTGAGCGATGGCGTGGGCAGTGAGGCTTCCCATTATCGGCAGCTGGCCCACGACGAAGTCCGCCCGGGCCAACTCCTCCACCGCTATTCCGGCGTCGACTGAGCTGGCGCCCCCTCCGCCGTCGTCGGGGTGAAGCATCATCCCCAGAACGCCCATCTCGGCCAACCCGGTGAGGATCTGAGGCGGGACCCGGCCGTCGCGATCCATCTGTCGGCTCAGGGGCGCGACCACATCTTCGGCGAACCGCCTGACCGTCGCCCGCAGCTCGGATTGCTCCGGGGTGAAGTCGAAGTCCATGCCCGGCTCACCACCCGTTCCGGTGCACGACTTCGTCGATCGGCCGCCGGTTGAGGGGCCTGAACCGACGCTGCGACAACCCGACCACGGCCGTGTAACCGATCACCCGGTCGTCAGGCAGGCCAACGATCTCTCTGATCCTGGGCTCGGCCAGAAGGTGCAATACCCTGCTCGCCATGCCGATACCGATACTGCGAGCTGCTAGGAGCATGTTCTGTACAGCCACTCCCATCGCCGACCACAAGAAGCGCTCGTCTGGCGAGTTGTGCGGATAGCAGCTGCGGCCACAGATCAAGATAGTTAGAGGCGCCTCGCCCATGTGGGCGAAGCGGTTTCTGATGCCGGCTTCGATGTGACGACCGTAGTCGTTTTCGGCCGCAGGCATTGGGTCACACTCACGGACAGCGTCGGACACCGCCTCGCCAACCGCAACTGTCATCGCGGGTCGTCGATGACGACGAGATCCCAGGGCGGTGAGTTGTGGGCGCTGCTGGCCCAAGTGGCCGCCCATAGCAACTGGTCCAGGATCTCGTCGGATAAGGGCTCGGACCGGCACCATCGCCTAGCGAGAGCCGTTCCGATCGTCGTGATGCAATCCATCGGGCTCCTCAGATGACGCGCCGAAGCTGGCTGAGGTACTTCTCGCGACACCGTCACAACTGAATGATGACAATGTTGCGGCTCCCACCCGTTCAAGCAGACGACGGCTGGACCGAGTAAATTTAGTGCCATTGTCTTTACTGACCTTGGAGGTCATCAATGACGTCAGTGACCGAAGACCCCACCGTTGAGCGGCGCGAGGACCCCTTCGGTGAGGTCCTCCCCGAGCCCGACCGTCGCCCCCGCCGTTACACGGTGATCTCGGTCGACGACCACGTGGTAGAGCCTCCCGGCATGTTCGAGGGCCGCCTCCCAGGCAGGTTCGCCGATCGCTCTCCTCGCGTCGTTCGCGGCGACGACGCCAAGGAGGCGTGGCTCTTCGAGGATCAGCTCCTCCCCAACATTGGCTTCAACGCAACGGTTGGGCGCCGTCCCGGGGCCGGCAGCCGCGAGCCCATCAACTTCGCCGACATGCGCCGCTCGGCCTGGGACATCGAGGCACGGGTGGCCGACATGGACCTCGACGGCGTCTATGCGTCGCTCTGCTTCCCCTCCTACCTCGCCGGCTTTGGCGGCCTCCGGCTCCAGACCCTCAGCGCCGACCTCGACTTCTCGCTCGCGCTCGTGAGGGCATGGAACGACTGGTACATCGAGGAGTGGTGTGGGCCTCATCCTGACCGGATGATCCCGTGTCAGCTCACCTGGTTACACGACCCCGAACTTGCCGCTTCCGAGATCCGCAAGAACGCCGAGCGCGGATTCAAGGCGGTGACCTTCCCGGAGTCACCTCATCAGGCTGGATTGCCATCACTGCACAGCGGCTACTGGGACCCCTTCGTCAGGGCGTGCGCCGAGACCGGCACCGCGATCTGCGTCCACACCGGCTCGTCCGGAAAGTTGCCCGAGACGGCCGAGGACGCTCCCGGCGACGTGACCTCAGCACTCTTCGGAGCCGGCTACTCGCTGACCACGACCGTCGACTGGCTCTACTCCAGATATCCGGTCAAGTTCCCGGACGTGAAGATCGTCATCTCCGAGGGCGGGATCGGGTGGGTCCCGGCGTTACTCGATCGCCTCGATCACCACTACCGGAAGAACGGCGACAAGAGGGGCATCTGGGTCGACACCGCGCTCCACCCGGCGGAGCTGCTCCAGCGGAACTTCTTCTTCTGTCTGCTTGACGAGCCCTCGGCGATGGTCCAGCGTCATCGCATCGGAATCGACAACATCGTGTTCGAAACCGACTTCCCTCACACCGACGCGAGCTGGCCCGATACCCAGGAACTGCTGCACCGCCATCTCACGGGGCTCCCCGAGGACGAGGCTCGCAAGATCAGCTGGCAGAACGCTGCAGCCCTGTTCCGCCACCCGATACCCGACGCTGTGCAGCTGGATCCGAGCGCGTTCTGACGGCGGCGCCCGCCGGGCCACACGACCGGTAGAGCCCGACTCGAGTCTCTCCGCTGTCGGCACGCCTGGAATAGTGATGAGGACCACCGTCGCCAGGGCCGCGCTGGCAAAGAACGCCCACTGCCAGCCGGCGGGCAAGACGATCAGGGGAATAGCGAGAACGGCAGCACTCCAGCCAGCGGGCGGCTGACTGGTTGATGCCGAAGGCCAACCCCCGGCGATGAGTCGGCACCACTTGCGAGATCCAGAGATTCGTCGCCGGCGGCCCAAAGCCGCGCTCTGCCCCAGTGACGAGCACGGCCGCTGCCAGAATCCACCACGTTCGACCCGCTAGCGCTGTCGCTAACGCTCCGACGATCGACGCGACCGCCACAAGGCGCAAGCCGTCCGACGGACCGACCCGGTCGACCACCCTGTCGGCGACCGGTGAGGAGATGAGCCCGCCCAACGAGAACGCCGAGAGCAACACTCCGAGGGCGGCCTCGTCGAAGCCGAGATCGTCGGTGACCTAGACGGCCGCTGTGGCCAAGATCATGTAGTGCAACGCGGTCATGCAGCTGCCAGCCAATGCGACCCCAACGGCTCGAGCGGGCGATGGTGCGACCCGCCAACTCGGCTTTGTGTTGAAGATCGCTGCCGGTTCAGGGCTCGTAGTCATCGAATGCCGGCGACGGCGGCAATGACGGCATTGGCGTGGGCGATGTCACCGTGACGCATGGTCAGCGGGACGAACCTCACGCGAGAGCAGCCATTCCGAGCGAACTCGGCCAGTCGCGGTCGGGGATCCTCGGCACCCAGCACGAAAAGAAGCTGATCCACCAGCCCTTGAGGCACGGCCTCGGCCGCGGCGTTACGACCCCCAGCCCGCCAGGCGGCGGCTGCTGCGTCCACTTCCTCCTCCGAGGAGAGCGCTACCGCTGCCGAGCGATACGTCGGAACGGCCAGATAGGGCCCGATCTCTTGGCGGAACCGCTCCTCTGCCGCTGCCACGTCGTCGCCGGCGAAGGCCCAGACGTTCACCATCACCTCGAAGGGCGAGTCGTTGCCACTAGCGCGACGCGCCCGGCGGGCCAAGCCGTCCATTGTCGCCGCCTGCTCGGGGCCGCAGAATTGGAGGATGACACCGTCGGCCTTGCGCCCGGCCAGCTCGACCATCCGCATATTCATGGCCGAGAGGATGATGGGGACATCACCGACCATCTCCTCGGCCAGCCGGAAGTTCCCGTACTCGATCAACCGCTCGCCGGCCAGGGCGGCTCGAACCATGTCGATGCTGTGCTCCACCAGTCGGAGCGGCGACTCGAAGTCGACGCCGTGCCAGCCGGCCACGATCGGGCTGCCCGCCCCGATGCCTAGCCGAAATCGACCGCCGGAGAGCTGAGACAATGTCGCCGCCGCCATTGCGATCAGCGGTGGAGCGCGCGTCACAGCGGCGACGATCGAGGTCTCGACTCGCACCCGCTGAGTTGCAGCGACGACGGCTGAGGCCAGCGAGAAGACCTCGGTGCCACGCAGCTCACCCATGCTGACGTCGTCCAACCCAGCGTCCTCGGCGGCCCGGGCATAGCTCACGAGCTCGGTCGGACGGATCCCGTATCCAAGAGGCGAACCCACACCGATCGCTGGTAGCGGCGCTTCGCTCATAGGGAAACGATGCTAATCTACATTAGAGATATAGTGGAAGGTGGAGAAGGCGCAGCCGTGCGCCGAGCCCCCTACCAGCGGAGAACAGGAGCCCCCCAATGGGTCTAGAGAACAAGGTAGCGATGGTCACCGGCGCTGCGTCCGGGATCGGCGAGGCCATCGCCAAGGCACTGGCGGCCGACGGCGCGCTGGTCGCCGTGTGCGACATCGACAAGGACCTGGGCGGGGCCGTCGCCGGCGAGCTAGATGGCGCTACCTTCGTCGAGGTCGATGTGACGAGCGGCGACGCGGTCGTGAGTGGAGTGGACACGATCACCCGCAACCTTGGGCCGATCGACATCCTCGTGAACTGTGCCGGGACCGACATCGTGAAGCCTTTCGTGGAGACCGATGAGGAGCTCTGGAGTTGGCTTATCGACCTCAACCTCATGGGCGTTCTCCGCTGCACGAAAGCAGTGCTCCCATCGATGATCGAGCGGGGTGCCGGTCGACTGGTGAACATCGCGTCCGATGCCGGCCGGGTCGGGAGCAGCGGTGAGGGCGCCTACTCCGGAGCCAAGGGTGGTGTGATCGCGTTCACGAAGACGGTCGCCCGTGAGGTAGCCCGTCACAACATCACCGCCAACTCTGTATGTCCGGGGCCGACGGAGACGCCACCACTGAAGAAGACCGTCGCCGACGGCGGCGAGAAGTACATCCAGGCCATGACCCGCGCCATTCCCATGCGGCGCCTCGGTCAACCCGCGGACGTTGCCGCGGCAGTCGCGTTCTTCGCCTCTGAGGGAGCCGGCTACATCACCGGCCAGACACTCTCGGTGAGCGGCGGGATGTCGATGTGTTGATCGCTAATCGCTGATCGCTTCCGACTCCACGGCAAGGCCGCCGTTGTCGCTGGCGAGCCGCAACATCGAGTTGGACATCCCCAGAGCCCTCGCTAAGGCCGGGGAGACCATCGTAGCGGTGGCCCGCAGGCTCGATCTGCTGGAAGGTCGTAGCCGCTAGTTGGCGACCAATACCGGCGCTCGGGTTGAACCGATGGTCGCCAACGTCACCGACGATGAGAGCATCTCGCTGTTGATCGACGCTGTCCACGCCCAGTTCGACCAGGCGACGTCCTTGTGAAGAACGCCTACTCCTCGGGCGAGACCTTCGACATGGGCTCTTCTAGAACACTGACGAACCGTGGGAGGAGTACTTCCAGGGCAACATGCTTGGCCCGTACAGGCTTATGCCGAGGATTCGGTTCGCTGATGACGGCCGGGGCCGGCAGCTAGAACATCAACGTCCTCTCGGGCTCCGGCTTTCTTCCAACGCCCGGCGTCACGCCGTATGGCGCGACCAAGGCGGGGCTTTAGATGATGACCCGCTACCTGGCGGCTGCCGCCGCCCCCAAGGTGCGTATGAACGCACTCTGCCCAAGACTCACCATGAGCGGCAAGGGAGGGCCAGCGATCCACCCGGGCATACAGGCTCCGCTCAACCGGATGCCGATGGGCCGAGTGGCACACCCGACCGAGGTAGAGCGCTCTGCGCTGCACCTCGCGTCAGGGGCGTCGAGTTACACGACCGAGACGCTGCTGATGGTAACCGGCGGTCGGTCCTGGTGATTCACGACATGGCCCCTCCGTCGACGACGAGCACTGTGCCATTGACATAGCTGGCGTCGGCGCTCACGAGGAACCCCACGACCGTTGCAAACTCGGACGGCTGACCGAAACCACGACCCAACGGGCGACCTGCTCGGTCGAGCATGGCTTCGACGCGCGGGTCGCCGGTGCGTCCGGCGACCTCCTCGGTAAGGAGCATGCCAGGACACACAACGTTCACTCGAATGCCGACGTCGGCGAGTGACACCGCCATAGCCTTCGACAGCGCGATGACCCCGCCCTTGGCGGCCAAGTAGGCGTCGGTGCCCGGAACGGCACGCATTGCCCCCGTCGTCGCGACATTGACGATCGAAGAACCAGGCGCCATGTTCGGAATGAACGCGTGTGACATGAGATAAACGCTCGTCAGATTGACTGCGATGGTCAAATCCCACTGCTTGCGGCTGAGTGTGTCGACACCACCCTCTCGCAGCGCTATCCCGGCGTTGTTCACAAGAACATCGACACCGCCAGCCCGTTCCCGTACCCGGTCAGCCATGCGGTCTACCGCTTCACCGTCAGTGACGTCGACGTGCTCAAACCAGGACTCAGCGCCCGTCGCTGCAATCTCGCCGGCAGTGGTCTCGCCGCGAGAGGCGTCACGGTCGACGATGACCACAAGTGCGCCCCGCGTCGCGAACAGTTCGGCTGCCGATCGGCCGAGGCCCGCAGCTCCGCCCGTCACCACGCAGACTCGACCAGCCAGGTCGCGGATCACGGGAAATCCCTTCCGACGGCAACGACCGAGCCGTGAACCGCTGCACCTGTCGTTGAGGCGAGGAAGGCCACGACCCCGCCCAGAGCAACCGGGTCGGCTCCACCGGAGGGTGAGGTGACAGCCACGACGGAGATTCCGTCGTCCGGCACCTCCTCGGCGAGGTTGCGGGTGAGGGTGGTCACCGCTGCTTCGCACGCGTCGTAGGCCACGCGACCGGCACCGCCGACCTGACCGGTCTCCGAGACGATGTTGATTATGCGACCGGATCGCTGCGGAATCATCACGGCGAGCACGGCCCTCGTGACCGCCACCGCTCCACCGAGATGCAGACCAACGACATGTGTCAACGCCTCCTCGCTGGAATCTACGAAGGATCCTGTTGGTGGACCCGCTGACCCAACGTTGACCAGAACGTCGATCCGGCTCCCAAGTGAGACCACCTCCGCGACGGCACGCTGAATGTCGTCCCATTCTCGCAGGTCGGCATCGAGCATCAAGACCTCGGCTCCATCGGCGGCGAGGGCACTACGGCATGCATCGGCGATACTCGCCGCGCCCCCCGCGATCAATACGCGTTGACTCATCGCCCGACGAACCGCGGCTCTCGCTTCTCGATGAACGCCTGCACGCCCTCACGCGTGTCCTCGGTGTCGCCCAACCCAGTCATCTCGTTCTCCTCGATCTGCAGTCCGTCGACGAATGAGGACTCCAACCCCCCCAGGATGCAGCGCTTGATGGCCTGGGTCGGCAGACGCGGAAGGGCCAGCAGCTCTTCGGTGAACTCCTCGACCCGGTCGTCGAGGGCGTCTGCATCGACAGCTTCGGAGATCAGACCGACTTGCTCGGCCTCGTCGGCATCGATGAGCCGACCACGCAGACACAAATCGAGGGCCCGGCCGCGACCGATAAGGCGGCTCATCCGCTGGGTGCCACCGGCACCCGGCAGCAAGCCGCGCAAAACCTCGGGCAACCCGATTCGCGGGCGGCCCCGCGCCATGACCCTCCAGTCGGTGGCGAGCGAGAGCTCGCAGCCGGCCCCCGCCGCGTGGCCATTGATCACAGCCACGGTCATCATCGGTAGCGCCTCCCAACGGTTCATGAGGTGTTGGCACTGCTTGATCGTCGCCCGCAAGGAGTCCCACCCCTGGTTGACCATGTTGAGGTCGGCCCCGGCCATGAACATCTTGGCCGCCGACCGCAAGATCACGACCTGGGCCTCCCCGGCTTCAAGTTGGGCGGCCACCTGGTCGAGCTCCTCCATCAGCTCGATACTTAGGGCGTTGGCGGGTGGGCGGTCGAGGATCACGTGAACCAGACGCTCGCTGCGGTTTTCGACCCTGATCAGATTCAGATCAGCCATCGTGGTGCCCTCCGGGTGCCGTAGTCGGTCGCATTGCCTGCTCCTTGGTGTCGTGGTCAGACGCCGAGGATAAACGTCCCCGCGTATCTAGCATCATAGTTTCTGCCTCGGATCGGTTCGCCGGGGAAAGGCGGCGCTCAGTCGCTCAGCCCCCCGCCAACGCTGACGGCGGTGCCGTGAACGTATGCACCGGCCTCCGAGGCGAGGAAGGCGACGACGTTGGCAACCTCCTCAGGCAGTGCCGGCCTGCCGATCGTGGCCATGTCGAAGCCGCGTTCGATGGTGCCGATCGCCGCCGTCGCGTCGGGCTTCTGCAGCACCTGTAACAGCCCAGCGCTCATCATCACCCCTGGGCAAACGGCGACGGTGGAGATCCCCAACTCGGACACCTCGTGAGCCAGATCGCGTGTGAACGCCACAACGCCCGCCTTGCATGCGTTGTAGAGGCCGAGGTCCCGCATCGGCGCCTTGGCTCCCTCCGAGGCAATGTTGATTATCCGTCCGACACCGGCGGGGATCATGACTTCGAGGGCCGCGTGGGTACAGAACATCGTGCCCAGAAGATTGCGCCCGATGAGCGAGTCGACACTTCGCTTGCTGAGCGCGGCGAACGGCCCGAACTGACTGCCGAACAAGCCGCCGGCGTTGTTGACGAGGATGTCGAGACCACCGACCGCCTGCACGGTCGCGTCGACCACACGATGGGCATCGTCCCACGAGTCGACTGAACCGACGAGTGCAACGGTGTTAGCACCCCACTGCTGGGCGACCTGGTCGGCAACTCGTTGTGCCGCGTCGGCGTCATGGTCGAACACCGCGACGCTCGCCCCCATCGCAGCTAGACGATGGCAGCATGCCTGCCCGAGACCGCTTCCGCCTCCACCGGTGACCAGAGCGTGCCGCCCCTCAAGTCCGACCAGCTCATCGAGTCGTAGGGCCCGCTGGTGGAATGGGAGCTGGTCGAGGCGGAAGCGGGCAATCAGCTCTGAACGGATGTGGGCCAGCTCAGGGATGGAGCTCACGAGCTCGCTGCAGTCGGTGCGCCCGCACCAGCGGCTCGCTCGGCGAGCGCCAGGAGCGCTGCCTCGCCCGCCAACTGCATCGGTCCCGTCTCGCACCCGCCCGCAGCGACGACGTCGAGCGCTAGACGCAGATCCTTCCCAAGCACGATGTCGTTGTGGGCGGCGCGTTCCGACCCGAGAAGTGTGCGTATGCCCTGACTCGACCCACTTCCGGTGCTGAGCGACCGGGTCATCACGTCCTCAGCTATACCGAGCTGTTTACCGCAACGCATGACGGTGTCGGTCGTTCCCATGTTGAGGATCATCAAGAGGTTGTTGAGGAGCTTGAGCACTTGGCCGCTCCCCAGCTCCCCGACGTGCTCGACGACGTCTCCGAGGCCCTCGAGGTATGGCCGGCATCGTCGGAAAGTGGCGCCGTCACCGCCGAACAGGACCACGCGCGTGGGCGTGGCGCCGGGAGTCCGGCCGCCGTTCGAGATGGCGGCATCGACGAGGTTCACCCCGACCGCCGCCGTGTCGGCGGCAAGGCGGCGACAGGTGGCGGGATGCACGGTCGCGTGCACAGCGATGATGGTCCCCGCGGGCAGTGACTCAGCAAGAAGGGCTGCTACTACCTCTTCGACCTGCGCGTCGTCCTGGACACAGATGCCGATGAGGTCGAGCGCTCCCGATGCCACCTCACCGACCGACCGCGCCAACGTCGCACCGGTATCGCGGTACCTGGCCGTGGCCTTCTCGTCGATGTCGTAGAGAGTCAGCGCCTCGAATTCGATCTCGAGGAGGCGGTCTACGAGTTGAGCGCCGAGGCGCCCCAACCCGATGAAGCCGATCCGCATCGTCATGTCGTCCATTCCCGTCGCAGCGACGCCTTGTCGACCTTGCCGAGCAGCGTCAGCGGGAGTTGGTCGACGAGATGAATCGCCTTGGGCGTCTTAAACGCGGCCAGCTGACTCGCACACAGCTCTCCCAACTCGTCGACATCGAGGTCGTGGGCGTCACCGACCACAACCGCGGCGTGCACGGCTTCGCCCCATAGCTCATCTGGCACACCGAAGACGGCCACATCGCGCACTGCGAGGTGTTCACGGATGAGGTCCTCGATCTCGATCGGCATGATGTTGTACCCACCCGAGATGATCATGTCGGAGGTACGGCCCGCCACCTGTATCCCGCCGTCGGCGTCAACGATGGAGAGGTCGCCGGTCGCGTACCATCCGTCGTGGAGCACGGCAGCGGTCTTGTCGGGATCCCGCCAGTATCCAGCCATCAGCTGCTCACTGTGGACGTGGATCTGGCCGGGCTCGTCGTCACCGACCACCCTCCCGTCCTCCGATCGACGTTCGATCTCCACGCCCGGCACGACGTTGTGATACGCCCCGACGCGGCCGGCGTGGTGGTCGTAGCGCGACACGTACAGGATCTGGCCCGCCTCGGTCCCGCCGTACGCCTGCAGCAGATCGCACGAGAAGAACTCCATCGTGGCGGCCAGCAGGGTCGGCGTAGTTGGAGCGCCGCCATAGACGATGGTCCGCAGCGTGGCGAGATCGTGGCCGGCGGGGTTGCCGTCGTCGAGGAGCATCTGCAGCTGTGTCGGGGCGAGCAGCACATTGGTCACCCGCTCCTCCTCGACAACGCGGAAAAAGTCCGATGGCACGAAACGCGGCGTGATGATCGTGCACCCACCATTGAGGCCGTGCCAGGCAGCGATCCGGTGTCCCGGCGCCACTGCGAGCTGGCGGGCGAACAGGTGGCGCGAGTCGCTGCTGACGGGCTCGATGACCGTCTGGGCCCGAGCGAACGCCAGCTGAGCGCGGTGGGTCATCATTACGCCCTTCGGCCGACCGGTCGTACCGCTCGTGAAGCAGATCGACGACACGTCGTCGGGCTCGACCCGCACATCGGGTCGGCTGGTGCCGGCCGCCGCAAGGAGTGCGTCATACGCTGCGTGATCGGCATGGCCGACCGTGACCATCATGGCCTCGGCCGAGCCGGTCAGCAGCGCCGCCCGCTCGGCCGCCGCCGCCGTGTGGAACAGGACCTTCGGCTCGATCGCCGCCAGAACGCCGGCGAGCTCTTTGTCGGCGAGCCGGTCGTTGAGTGGGACGACGATCACCCCGACCATTGGACCGCCATAGAGGAGTTCGAAGCCCTCGAGGCAGTTCTCGCCAAGGAAGGCGATCCGGTCCCCCGGCTCGAGTCCCATCTCGTCGAGCAGCGCGTTGGCGAGCCGAGTGACGCGATCGTCGAAGTCAGTCCAACTCATCCGTCGAGCACCGTCGACGACCGCCTCCTGGCCAGGCCGTGCGGCGGCGTTGCGGGCCGTGAGCTCACCGATCACCCGGGGGCGATCGTCGCGGTCCTCGCTCATGGAGTTCGGATTGTTAGAATTATCATCATGCCTCGCCTCGCAAAACCCTAGAAACTGGCGTCGAAATATGCTCTGGACGCTGCGCTCAGCCGGGCACCGGCGCTGCGTCCTCGGCAGGCCGCCCCGACGCATGTATCAACCCAGCCATCTCGGTAGTCGAAACGACGCGGGCCATATAACCGCCGATCAGCTCCTCGGTGAGGTCCTGCAGCCGCTTCGAGAACGAGGCGGTCGCGTCGGAGACGAACCACCCGTGGTAGCCGTGATCGAAGCCGGCAGTCAGGGTCAGCAGCACACAGCCGTTCGTGACCACGCCGGTGTAGATGATCTGCTCGATACCCATGTTTCGAAGACGGACGTCGAGGCTCGATGCGAACCCACCGGAACCCACCTTGATGATGGTGAGGTCGTCAGGCCCCTCGACCAGACCGGGCACGAGCTCCATCTCGTAGCTGCCAACCCGAGCGTTCCACTCGCGGTAGTTCACGCGATACTGCGGGATGCAATCGCTGAAATCGTTCGTGTAGCAGCCGCCGTTCACGAAGACGACCCGCATACCGGCGTCGCGACCTGCAGCGAGGAGCTCGTTAATGCGTGGGATCGTCTCCTCGTGAACCCGGTTCAGGTAATAGTCGAGGTTGATATCCGATGCCTCCATGCTGCGCATCATTCCAACACCCTCAACGCAGCAGCGGTTCAGCATGTCGATCACCACGATGGCCGTCTTCGATGGGGTCAGAGGTGGGCGCTCCAGGATCGTGGTGGCCTCGAGCATCATGTCCGAGCCCCTGGCTCGATACTTGTCGTCGGGCATGCCTGTCCTCGCTTCGTCGTCATCGCTCTGGCCACAAACCAATATAATGGTTAGGCTAAATTGCCCAGAAGCTCAAGGAGACAATACGCCATGACCGACGGCACTCTGACACTCATGGCCGTAGGCGATGTCCACATCAAGCGGCCCAATGCCTTGACCATCTTCGGCGACACGGTCGACGTTCTCCGTCAGGCCGACATACTGCTGGGCAACCAGGAGGGACCGGTGTCCGATCGCGGTGAGCCCATGCTCTCCAAGCGCGAGGTGGGCAGCGTGTGCCTGCGAGGGCCGATCGAGGCCATCGCAGCCGAGGCCGAAGTCGGGTTCTCCGGCATGACCCTCGCCAACAACCACGCCATGGACTACGGAGCCGAGGGTCTGCTCCAGACCAGAGACCTGCTCCACGCCCATGGGATCGCAACCGCAGGTGGCGGGGCCGACGATGCCGAAGCCCACACACCGGCGATCATCGAACGCAACGGCGTGCGCATCGCGATGCTCGGATACACCACGGTGTTCCCGGTGTACGGCTTCGCCGCAGGCGAGGACGCCCCCGGAGTCGCTGTCATCCGCGTGTCGACGTCCTACCAGGCACCCCCGTCGGTCCCCTATCAGCCGGGAACGCCGGCCATCACCGTCACCGTGCCGAACAGCGACGACATGCAGCGACTGGCCGATGACATCTCGGGCGCCAAGGAGGATGCCGATCTCGTCGTCGTCCAGTTCCACTGGGGCGTGGCCGGCTATGCCCATCCCGTGGGGTACATGAAAGAGATGGCCCGGTTTGCGATCGACTCCGGTGCCGACATGATCCTCGGCAACCATGCCCACGTCCTGCAGGGCCTGGAGATCTACAACGGTGCGCTCATCACCTACAGCCTCAACCACTTCGCGTTCGAGACCAATCCGGGTCGCACGGTTGCCGCGTCCTGGCCCACCGGCGACGAGTCACTAATCGTGCGCGCGGAGATCCGCGACAAGCGGTTTGTGAGCCATTCGTTGGGTCTCGTGGTGCTCGACGAGGACACCAACAACTTGATGATGGCCGGTCCCGATCGGCGAGCGTCGATCCGTGCCACCCTCGAAGACCTGTCATCGGAGTTCGGTACGACCTTCGAGCCTGATGGCGACGAGCTCGTCATCGGAGGGCCTGCTCCGGGCACTCCACCCCCGCGGCGCTCACCTGAGGTGCTCGTCGACCCGACACGATTCGTCGTCGAGGGTATGAAGCTCGCCGCAACCATCCGCGCCAGCAGCCCCGCCTAGAACCTATGGCGTACCGCCTCGAACGAAGAGGCGTCAGTCGTCGTCGGGTTTGTAGAGCGGCTCGCCAGTCCAGGCGTCGTATCCGATAGCGAAGTAGTTATCGGTGGCCGACACGATCATCTTGCGGGCATGGATGCGCCACCCCTCAGGCATGCGGGTCCATTCGTCGCGCCACTTGCCCCACACCAGACCGGGTCGGGCGTCGTCGACCATCTCGTGCCAGGTAAACACGTACGTCTCGCTGTGGGCGGTATCGGAACCGCCAAAATCGATCCTGATGTTCGAGATGTGATGGCTGGTCTTGTGGATCCGTACCTTCACCCTCGAGTCCTCAGTGACCTCACGCTCAGGTGAAAAGGCTTCGGTCACGAACGCCAAGAGATCGTCACGGCATGTGATCACGACACCAGCGCCGGGGCCATAGTCCCACAACAGGTCCTCAGTGAAGCACCGGGCCATGGCCTCGAAGTCCAGCTCGTCGACAGTTCGAGCGAAGTCGTTCAGCACTTGGGTGATCGCCTCGCGATCGATCATCTCCTGGAGTGCGCGCCTCTCGGGTTCGGTGAATGCCGGCTCGGTTCCCATACGAATCATGATGTTAGATTAGAAAATTCCCGCATGCCACGCGGGGTACGTATGAGAGGAGCTTCACATGGATGAGCCCAGTGTGATCTACGAGCGCAGGGGCGAGGTGGGGTGGGTCATCCTGAACCACCCCGACGACATGAACCCGATCTCCGAGGCGATGCTGACCGACTTGTTTGACGTGACGCGCGAGGCCACCGCCGACAAGAGCACTCGCGTGCTCGTTGTCGGCGCCACCGGCCCTCACTTCAGCGCCGGTGGTGACCTCAACTGGGAGGGCGAGCTAGATGAGGCCTCCTCGCTACGGCTCATGCGACTCACGGGCCATCTGAGCTACGAGCTGCGGAACTCGCCAAAGCCCATGATCGGCGCCATCCGGGGTTACTGCCTCGGCGGCGGCAATGAGCTGAACCTCCACCTCGACGTGTCGATCGCATCGGAGACGGCCCAGTTCTCGCAGCCCGAGACCCGCTGGGGTGTCCTGCCGTTCTGGTACACCCCGCAGCTGCTGCCATTGGTGATCGGCGAGCGGCGAGCCCGCGAGGTCATCCTCTTCGGGCGCATGTACGACGCCGACCAGGCGCTCGAGATCGGCCTCTGCAACGCGGTCGTTCCCGATGAGCAGCTGGAGGACGAAGCGCAGGCCTGGGCCGAGGAGCTCCTCGACCGCAGCCCGACGGCCCTCAGGCTCTCGAAGATGTCCCTGAACTCCGCCTCCGACGCTCTCCGGGCCGCGGCGAACCATGACGCCGCCATCGTGACCCTTACGGCCGGCAGCGAGCGATACCAGCAGGAGGTGGGCAAGTTCTTCGACGCTGGCGTCCATCGACGGCCTCGTCCCGCTCCGCCGCGCCGGAAGACCGCCGACGAGACATGACCGGTATTGGCGTCGTCCTGATGACGCCGCCGGACCGACTGGCCGCTTCGGCCGCAGTGTTCGAGGACGCTGGGGTCGACTCGCTGTGGCTCGGCGAGTACTTCCAGTCCGCGATCGCCCGGGCGGCGGTCGTCGCCAGCACGACTCGACGGGTCAGGGTCGGCACCAGCGTGCTCCAGGCGTTCGCCAGGAGCCCACTGACCACTGCCCTGGCCGCCGACGACCTCCAGGAGATGGCCGGGGGCCGTTTCGTCCTGGGGCTGGGCAGTCAGCTCCGCGCCGTCAACCGGGCATGGCACGGGGTCGCAACTCCCCAGCCGTTGACCATGCTCGGCGAGGTGGTGGCCGCCATCCGTGCCATCTGGGCCGCACCAGAGACCGAGCGTGTTCGTTTCGACGGCCGCCACATCCACCTCGACGTCCCCGGCTTCCGTCCTCCTCGCAGCCAGCCCCACCCACCGATCTACGCCGGCGGTGCGGGATCCGGTACCATCGGGGCGGCATCTGATTTTGCCGACGGCATGCTCGGTCACCTTTTCTGGTCGCTCGACGTCGCCGGTCAGGCTGTCGAGCGGTTCGCTCGTTCACCTCGGGGAGCGAGACCAGTAACGGTGAGCCGTATAGCGGCCCCGGTCGCCGTTGAGGGCTCGCGAGCCGATGCCGCCCGACGGCTCGCTCACTACGTGACCACACCCGCCTACGCCCCGGTGCTAGAACGATCGGGGTTGGCCGTCGACCGGGACCAGGTGCTCGACGCGATCCGGCACGGTGACGAGCGACGGATTGCGTCGCTCGTCGAGCCGCTTCACGAAACCTGCACCATCACGACCAGCGACGAGCTGCGCTCCTCGCTGGCGGAGGCCGAGAACCGCGGCATCGCCGAACTGATCCTCTTCCTACCCTACGACGCTGCGTCGACGGGGCATATCGACGCCTACGAAATCGCGCTCGCCGACATCGTCACGACGGGCTGCGGCTGACCATCACATCGAGCCACAATCAGAGCGTATGGTTATCACGTTCGCTACCAGTAAGGAGTGGCTATGGCCGACAAGGCAACCATCGACGTCGAGAGGGTGGGTTCTCCCCTCGCCCCGCGAACCGCAGCCGACACCGACGGCGATGTGCAGCGGATCCTCACGAAACTCGATGCTGCCGGCATCAACAAGCACATCATGCGATTGTTAGCCAACTGCAGCACCGCCTTCCGGCCCTTCACGTTGCTAACCACGAGCTTGCTTTCCAGCGTCCACTATCCCCGACTCGACCAGGAGGTTGTGATCTTGCACCTGGCGGCGCGCAGATCGACCCAGTACGAGTGGGAAGAGCATGTGCCCATGGCGCTGGAATCCGGCGTCCACCAGGCGCAGATCGACGCCATCGAACGCGACCGCGGCGCCATCGACACCGACCAGTTCACGGCCGACCAGCTCCTCGCCGTCGAACTCGCTGACCAGCTGATCGACAATGCACGCATCCGAACCGAGACGTGGTCTCGTGCCGTCGACACCTGGGGAACCGACGGGACCATGGACCTGTTCATGAGCGTCGCCGTCTGGGGTGCCTTCGTCCCGACGGTCATCGAGGGCCTCGGCCTCGTTCACGTCCCCGAGGGCTCATCATGAGCGAGACCGCCTCACCGCTGTTCGGCATCGGCGCCCGACAAGTTCGGCTCGAGGATGAGGCGCTCGTCACCGGTCGAGCGCTCTACACCGGCGACATCTCGGTCGAAGGCATGACCCACGCGGCTTTCGTCAGATCACCCTATGCCCACGCTCGCATCACCGGCATCGACAGCTCCGAGGCGGTCGCGTTCGACGGGGTCGTGGCGGTGCTCACCAATGATGACCTCCAGATCGGGCAGGTGTTCTATCCAGGCTTCGCCCAGATGTTCACCAGCTCCGCGTTCCACCGCTACCCGCTTGCCGTCGACACCGTTCGCTTCGTGGGCGATGTCGTCGCCATCGTGGTAGCCGAGTCAGCAGCGATCGCCGTCGACGCCAGCGAGCTGGTCGTCGTCGACTACGAGCCCCTTCCCATCGTGCTCGACCCAGTCGAGGCCGCCGGAGACGATGCTCTGCTCCTCTTCCCGGAAGCCGGAACCAACATCGCTGTCCGGATCCCGTTCGAGGCCGGCGAGGCGCCGTCCGGAGACATGGTCTCGGTCAAAGCGGTAATTGGGAACCACCGAATGGCGGTGGCACCAATGGAGGGCGCGTCCATCGTCGCTGCGCCCGACGCCGACGGAACGATGACTATCCATCTGTCCAACCAAACGCCGCACTCGTTACGTGACCTCAGTGCCCAGTTCCTCGGTCTCGACCCCGAGAGCCTCCACTTGATCGTGCCAGCGGTCGGTGGCGGCTTCG
>Ga0209403_10000418_pt1 | contig 64325 bp, 72 predicted proteins | sample ArcticOcean_MG_C_8_FD_187440 | JGI IMG/M metagenome (GOLD analysis project Ga0209403, IMG submission 187440) | Marine microbial communities from western Arctic Ocean - ArcticOcean_MG_CB11_86 (SPAdes) (version 2) | ecosystem: Environmental > Aquatic > Marine > Oceanic | place: Arctic Ocean... | reverse complement strand
CAAACGCTACAACCACCTGCTCCGGGAGTCCCAGAACACGGCCATTTCCACCTGATCTCTCCTTAACGAAAGTGTCCCACTTTTGCTGGTTGCCAACAGATCAACCAGGTGCTGACCAATCTCCTCAGCAATGCCATCAAGTTCACGCCGGACAGAGGGCAGATAGGTATTTCGGTCAAAGAGTTGGACGCCAGCCGAAAAGACATCGAGACACGGACCATGGAAGTCCGAGTCTCCGATAACGGAATCGGCATCCCAAAAGAGGGTTTGACCGAGATCTTTGAAAAGTTCAAACAGGTGGGGAACGCGCCTACGGACATCCAAAAAGGAACCGGGCTGGGATTACCGATCTGCAAGGAGATAGTGAGCCACTATGGCGGCAGCATCTGGGCGGAAAGCGAATTGGGAAAGGGAACCGTACTGATCTTCAACCTTCCGTTTGAAAACGGCATCGAACCGGAAGAGACGATCACGGCCGAAGAGCCGGACTCCTCATTGACGGCAGCTGGTTAGTGAGTACCGTATCGGTAATAGACGGCATCGCCAATGTCCTGTATCACAGCATCAAGAGCCTAGGAACGGTCGTCGCAGGAACGGTTTTCGATAGTATACTTTTCCGACAATCCGATGACCGATCAGGCACCTATCAATTTTTAGGGTCGCTTCGGCCACGTCGTCCGGTATAAATAGCGTAATTGAGGTAACGGCTTAATAATGGCGAAAATCTTGGTCGTGGAAGACGAACCATCTCTGCAAAAGTTGCTTGAATATCAGTTGACCCGAATCGGTCACGATATCGTTATAGCGCCTGACGGTAAGCAGGCTATTGGCCTAGTGAGATCGGAACGCCCCGATCTTGTATTGTTGGACGTGATGCTGCCCGTGATGGGCGGATTTCAGGTGCTTAAATCGTTGCAGGAAGATGACAGCACCAGCAGCATCCCGGTCATCATGCTATCTGCCAAAGGCCAGCAGCACGACATCGCTGCCGGCATCGAAAAAGGCGTCTTTGACTACATCACCAAACCCTTCAACATCCCTCATCTGGCCGAACGGATCCAAGCGGCCTTAGCCTCCGTCAAATAACTGGTTAAATAACCCAAAATCAGCGGCGAAAATGCTTCGCCAAAGGGTGTCCGTGTGAAAAGCAGCAAGAAGAAATTCCACATCGCCCAGTTCCTGGTGCACGGACCCACCTACCACAGCATCGCCATGTGGCGTCACCCCCGAACCCAATGGGACAAAGACAGTTGGCGTAAGCCTGAGCTCTACCAACACATAGCCAAGGTCTGTGAGAGAGGCCTGTTCGACACGGTGTTCTTCGCCGACATCAACTACATCTCTGACTCCTACAAAGGCTCCCTGGAACCGGCCTTGCGGTACGCCACCCAGACCCCCGAGCACGACCCCATACCATTGCTCACCATGATCGCAGCGGTGACCACTCATATCGGCCTGGGCGCGACATTCTCCACCAGTTATCACCTGCCGTTCTACGCAGCCCGTCTTTGGGCCACGCTGGACCACTTAACAGGCGGGAGAGCAGCCTGGAACGTGGTCACCTCGCTCAACCAAAATCAGGCGGAGAACCACGGCCAGTCGAGCCTCGACCCATCCGATCTCCGCTACGAGAAAGCGCACGAGTTCATCGAGGTCTGCCGGGAACTGTGGAACAGTTGGGACGAGGACGCGGTCGTGATGGACCGCGAGAACGCTATCTTCGCCGACCCATCAAAAGTCCACCGTATCGAATACGAAGGCCGCTTCTATAGCTCGCGTGGCCCTCTGAACGTCGTACGCTCCCCGCAGAACGGCCCCGCCTTGATCCAGGCAGGTACTTCACCTAAAGGGATCGACCTGGCCGCCAAATATGCCGATGCCGTGTTCGCGATCCACTCCCGAGCCAAGGCCGCAGCCGAATACTACGCGCTGGTTAAAGGCCGCATCTCCGACATGGGGCGAAACCCGGACCACTGCGCCATCTTGTTCGGCGTCCAGCCCATTATCGGCAGCAGCGAGGCTGAGGCGCTGGAAAAACAAGAAGAGCACAACAGCCTGGTGCCCCTTGAGGGTGGTATGACCATCCTGTCTAGCCACCTGAACTACGACCTGTCCAAGATACCGCCAGAAGAGGCAATGATGGACCGGAAAGAGCCCGAACTACAGCGCTCCCGCCGGGTCTACCAGAAGGACAACGGCGAATCCATGACGCTGAGAGAGGTTGCCCAGCGCCACGGCGAGAGCGTCGGACTCCCCCAGTTCGTGGGCACACCCGAGACTGTGGCCGATCAGATGGAAGCGTTCTTCGACGAGGTCGGCGGTGACGGCTTCATGCTCTCGCCGATCTACTGTCCCGGCGCCATCGAAGAGTTCGTGGACCTAGTCGTCCCTGAACTCCAACGCCGCGGCCGATTTCGCACCGCCTATACCGGCACAACCCAGCGCGACCACCTGCGCCAGGTCGACTGACCCTCTGCCAAATCGATCGACCAGACCACCCGTATGGGGTACCATAGGCACGGAAATCCAGATATCGTTGATTCAGGATCGAATCGACAGGCCGACTCAGCATGGTTCAAGCATGAGCATCTTCCGGGTGTACACCGGCTAGAAAGAGCGACAGCGGCATCTATGACCACACCTTCTCAACCAGATGACCCGTTAGGCGAAGCTATCAATGAGATTCCCTACGAAATGAAGGCGTGTGCCAGATGCCGGAGCACAGAGATCGACCGAACAGACGGCTTCCACCCCTTTGGCAGGTGGCGATGCCGCGCCTGCGACCGGGCGTTCATGATCCCATCCCTTCAGATTCGGATCCTCCCCTCCCACGAGATGCCGCCCAGACACTGGCATTTCTAATCAAAAACCCTCGGTCATTCATAGACTGAGGGTTTTTGGTTTATCAACCGGTGCGGCGCTAGATGTCCTGCTTATCAAAGTAATTGAACCTGGGCTCGCCGGCCAACAACGGCCCGATCGTATCGGCGATGCCAGACCCGTCTCGCCAGGCCTGGTATTTCTGCTGGTGGGGCTTGGACTCCCAGTCTTCCACCAGATAGATGAACCCAGGGTTGTCCTGGTCCTGGTAAACGACCACGCTGATGCAGCCGTCATAGGCCCGTGTGTCGGGAAGCAGCTCTTTGAGCAAGCCTTTGAACTCTTCCGCACGCTCGGGTTTGACCGGGAAAGCCAATGTGACTGTAACCGCCATCATCTATTCCTCTTTTTAGTCGGTATTCTTGCCTGGGCATATGCCAGGGGGTGTTAGCCGGCGGGGAATTGACCCCGCGCCTTCATTTCCTGCGGCAACAAGCTGTTGTAGATGAATGTGTTCACCGGAGTCGGCACACCCGCTTCCAGTCCCAGGCGAACAACCGCTCCATTCTGGACATCCAACTCCGACGGCCGCCCGTCCATCATGTCGCGTTGCATGGACGATGTGCCGTCCGGCGGCGAGCCTTCCAGTCTCGCTAGGGTGGCAGCTAGGGCGTCGCCAGGCATTTCTATCCCCTTGCCTGCGGCCACCGACAAAACTTCTTTGACCACGTCCTGGGCCATCTCCCAGGACCCGGGCACGCTGCGCCATTGACCTGTAGGCACGCGTGTTACGGCGCCCACACCGCTGTTGACGGCCATGAATGCCAATTTCCCCCATAACGCCGCCTGGATGTTGGTCGGAATATTGGCCCGGACACCAGCATTCAAGAACGCCTCCAGCAACTTCTGGGTCCGATCGCTGGTGGAGTCGTCGGATTCACCGAACGAAACAAAAGGTTCGCCGCCGGCGTGGAGGATGTGTCCCGGTCCAACGATGTAGCTGATCAGACCGCCCAACCCGACCACGACTGCCTGTTCACCAAGCACGGACGCCAATTGGCCGGGGGCATCAACGCCGTTCTGCATGGGCACAACGAACGTGTTGGGGCCGATCATGGGCCGCATGGCCTTGGCGGCGTCGGTCACCTGCCAGGCCTTGACCCCCAGTATCACCGCATCGACCGTTCCAGCCTCGGTTGGGTTGTCGGTGGCCAGGGCCGGGGTGGCGACAAAATCGCCTTTTATGCTGTCGACTCTCAGGCCGTGGTCACGGATCGCCTGTAGGTGTTCTCCCCGGGCAATCAGGACAACCTCTTCTCCTGCTTGGGACAGCCGCCCGCCCAGATAACCGCCGATGCCTCCGGCGCCGAAAATCGCGATCCGCATTTTTGTACTCCTTGATCTCAGCGGGTGGTCACAGAAGATGGTCTCAGCAGGTGATCTCGGCAGAAAACATCCCGTTCAACCAGACTCCAATCTCCGGTCCGGTCCCGCCAATTCCAGCAATCTGCGCCAGATACGCCGGCTGTTGTCATCTCGCAGCATGCAGACCTTGATGTTGTGGGGGCCAGGCCCGTGGGCGCAGGAGTGGCCAATCTTGCCCCGCACTTTATCACACCAAACGTAGGCGTGAAGCAGGGGCAGCGGGTTCTCCACCTGGGCGCCTCCCGACACGGTGTCCCAGCGCGGATCATGGAGGTCTGACCAGCGCACACGGCCCATTCCGCGGTCGTCCCAATCTCTGCGGACATAAACGTTGGACCGGCCAAAGGTCAGCCGCCAGGCCAACCCGATGGTCAGGCGCAGCACAAAGACGATCAACCACGCAGCCAGGCGCAGCAACCGCCACAGCAACCGCACGGTGATGCCCATAAACTTGGTCACGTTATTACTGGTAGACCGCTTCCGAAAGGTTCTTCAAGGCATCGTGGATCCGGAACAGATGATGCTCATAGGTGTCCATGGCCTCGATCTCAGCCACCGTGTAATAGCCAACGTCCAGGGTCTCGTCGGTGAGGACCAACTCGCCGCCTATAACCTCAACTTCAAAGCTGAAGGACACAGGCTGAATCTTGTTGCCATCGGGGTATTCGATCAGGAGGTCAGGCGTGGTGTAGATACCCACCAGCCTGACGACGCGGGCTTCGAGGCCTGTCTCTTCAACCAGTTCTCTGAGGCAGGCTTCAGCGGCGCTCTCACCGGGATCCATCCCGCCGCCGGGCAGGCACCATCGTCCGTTGTCTTCCCGCTGGGTCATCAGGACCTTTTCCCTGGCTTCATCGAGGACCAACGCTGAGGCGCCGACCCGAAGCAGCCCTTCCTTCCCGACCCTTTCCCCGTACCTAACTGTGCTCATGCTTACTTCTCTCTTGCGCTGGCGAATCTCGACTCTATGCGGCGGCTTGACTGCAGAGCAGACCAACCGGAGCATTGAAATAAAAGAATAAGAATTTTAAGTAGTTTTATCGAGGACTATTCTAGTGCTAAAGCACACTATTAACATAGGTATTTTCAGGTCCCTCCACCTCAAACATGTGGGTCTGATTCTCGCCAGCGTCTGGGTGCTCATCCTGGTCGCGGCAGTGGGGGCATCTATCTACCGCCACATCGACGGCCCCACCGTCACCAAGGTCATGGCCAAGAACATCGACCTTTCCAATCCTAATTCTGAGTTGAACAGCAGCCTGGGTTCTGCACGGCTATTGAATGTAGAGACCAAGGGCGAACTGTCGAACGCCGATTCGATGATCAATGAACTCAAGGCTGACCTGAATAAATCACAGGCCGATATTTCAATCCTGAAAAAACTCCTTCAGTCTTACATCACAGCCGTTCCGCTGACAACGTTCTCTCCAAATACAGCCGACACTCTGGGTATGCATTTCGTCCCGTAGCAATCACCGCCTGGTGTTAGCTGCGGCATTGACTGGCCTCGTTCCCTCTCTATAATGGCGTCTACCGGCCTAAACACATTCGACGCCATATCCCTGCGCCCAAGCCGGGATTGGCTCATGAGAGGGAACGATGAAATTCGGACTGTTCTACCAGATACAAGTTCCAAAACCCTGGAATGAAGACAGCGAGGCGAAACGTATCTGGGAGGCATTGGACCAGATAGCTTATGCGGAAGAGATGGGCTACGACAGCGTATGGTTCTCCGAGCACCACTTCCGGCCCGTCTGGTCGCACAACAGCGCCCCCGACCTTACTCTGGCCGCGGCCAGCCAACGCACCTCCCGCATCCGTCTGGGCGTGGGTGTCGTCTTGGCCCCCATCCACCACCCACTCCACACCGCAGCACGCATGGCCACCCTGGACATCCTCAGCAACGGCCGCGTGGATGTGGGCCTTGGCCGCACCGGTTATCCCTATCAGCTGACCCCGTACGGGACGAAACTGGAAGACACCCGAGGCATGTGGGAAGAGTTTGCCGAAGTGCTACCACGCATGTGGACCGAAGAGGTGTTTTCCCACGAGGGCAAGTATTATCAGATACCGCCCCGCGAAGTACTTCCCAAACCCATCCAGAAGCCTCATCCGCCTCTTTGGTCGGCCTGTTCCAGCGAAAGCACAACCCGCACCGCAGCCGAATTGGGCCTGGGCGCACTGGTCGGAAGCGAGGGCGGACCCGACAAGGTCGGCGAAGTCCTGGATCTCTACCAACAGGCGTTGAAGTCGGCCACTCCCAGCGGAGTATCGCCCAATAGCCACAACGCTCTGATGACTGCCGGCTTCTGCCACGAAGACCCCAAAGAGATCGACGGCCGTGCCACTGAACTGATCGGCTGGTACATGGACCAGCAACGCGAGCGTGCCCGCCTGGTTTGGCAGGGCGTCGATCCAGCCACCGTGCCCCCCGATTACCAGGGATATTACGAGCGGGATATGAAGCTGGCCGCTGGCCCCCATCCGGGCGAGGCAACCCCCAGCGAGACCGTCAAGAAGGGAACTTCTTTCTGCGTCGGCACACCGGAGCAGTGCATCGAGTTCTTCGAGCGCTACGAGGAGATGGGCGTCGAGCAGGTGTTCTTGCTGTCAGCCATCGGCCCAGCCAAGCACGAAGAGGTGATGAACACGCTGACCATGTTCGGCAAGCATGTTATCCCCCACTTCCGGGCCAAAGAGAAATCCCAGGCTTCCTAAAGAATACCCAACGCAAAAATACCCAACGCAGTCGTGCCCACCGCCGCCAACGACTAATCAGAAATTTATCTTTTGAGAGTGGCTATATGAAAACAGGGGTCGTGTTTCCTCAAACTGAGATCGGCGCCGACCCGGCAGCCGTTCGGGATTACGTGCAGGCGGTGGAAGGCCTGGGTTATGCCCACATGATGGTCTATGACCATGTTTTGGGCGCCGACACCAGCCACCACGCAAACTGGGAGGGCAGCTACACCTCCGAGTCCATGTTCCATGAGCCTTTCGTGCTATTTGGGTACCTGGCAGGCGTCACCACCAAGATAGAACTGGTAACGGCGGTATTGATCCTGGGCCAGCGGCAGACGGCCCTGGTGGCCAAGCAGGCCGCCGAAGTGGACCTGTTGACCGGTGGACGGCTCCGGCTGGGCGTCGGCGTAGGCTGGAACCACGTCGAGTACGAAGCGCTGAACCAGAATTTCAGCAACCGTGGCCAGCGTTACGCTGAGCAGATCAAACTACTGAGGGAGTTCTGGACTCAAGACGTCGTCGGGTTTGAAGGAAAGTTTCACAAGGTCGACCACGCTGGAATCAACCCCCAACCGGTTCAGCGGCCGATACCCATCTGGATGGGCGCTGGAGGGCGGGCTAACCCCGTGCCCACCGACCGGGTGCTACGCAGGGTGGCGCGGCTGGCCGACGGCTGGTTCCCTCAGATGCAGCCCGGGGATGACGCAAAGGCCACCGTGGAGAGACTGAAGGTCTTCGCCCAGGAAGCTGGCCGCGACGCTGCCGCCATCGGGATGGAGCCTAGGATCAACCTGGCCGACGGAGATCCGGAATTCTGGCAAGAGCAGGTGCGGCAATGGCAGGAGATGGGGGCTACTCACGTGTCTGTGAACACGATGAGGGCCGGCCTGAATTCTCCTCAAGACCACATCAACGCTATCCAGCAGTTCAAAGAAGTGGTCGGCTAATGGACTGGTCTTCCAGGCAAAACGGCAACTAGGCGAAAAGGCAGCCAGGCAACTAGGCTAACATCCGGCGGCTTTAGCACTCCGTGGGAGCGTCACAGTGAATGTGGTGCCGACTCCCTCACGGCTGTGGACTTCCATCTGACCGTTGTGCTTGGCAAGCACCCCTTGGCAGACCGCCAGGCCGAGGCCGGTGCCTTGAATCTTGGTCGTGTAGAGCGGTTCGAAAATCTTTTCCAGCCCTTCCGCGCTCATTCCGGGGCCGGTGTCCCTCAGAGTAACTTCGGCGAACTCTCCCACAGATTTCGCCCCAATGACCAATTCACCGCCTTCCAACATCGCCTCGTAGGCGTTGACGACCAGGTTCGTGAAGACCCTCTGCAATTGATCCGGATCAACATGAATGTCAATAAGGTCATCACTGTACTCTTTGATGACCGTGATTCCTTCTGGAACATCGACCCCGGCCAGAGTTGAGTCCAGCACATCACTCAATGGCACCAAGGAATAATCAGGCGAGGAGATCCGGGTGAACGAGATCAGGTCCTCGATGATTTTGTCGCATTGGGTTATTCGGTCGTCCATGATCTGGAGGTATTCGGTTATTTTTGGTTCCGCCGCGAGCTGCTCGGACTTTGCCATTTTCGATTTCAGGAAGAATATCCCGTTTCTGATGGCGCCTAATGGGTTCCGCAGATCGTGGGCGACGCCTGCCGACAGCTCGCCGAGCGCCCCGAATTTCTCGGTCCGGACCAATTGGCTCTGGGTCTCCAGCAACTGCACATTGGCCTGTTGTAGTTGTTCGGTTCTCTCTGACACACGGCGTTCCAGGTCACGATTAGCCTCTTCCAACTGGGTGTGTTTTTCGTCGAGGCGGTCAGACATCCGATTGAATTCTCGAGCCAGCGTGCCCATCTCGTCGAGGGTGTCTTCTTCGATCCTGAAAGATAGGTTACCGTTGCCGATCTCGACGGCGCCGTCCCGCAGGCGCAGGATCCGCCGGGAGATTGAGCGTGTAACCTACCGCAAGGACCAGCAACGACAACGCGGCGATCACCATGACGTGGTTGGCGATGAGCTCGTCACGAAGTCCGGACACGGGCGATTCGGTCAAGGTCACGGAAAAAACGCGCCTGGCCCCACTACCAACATCGACCGGCACATAAGCCGTCGGATGTTTTTTGCCGTCGATCAATGCCGTGCTCACGATAACTTGGCCGAACTGAGCAGCCATGACTGAGTCGGGGTCGGTCGTTATTGAAATGTGGGTGTTTTTATCGATGGCGGGGTCCGACGAGGAAACTACCTGCCCTTGATCGTCGAGGAACGCGAGAACCGGGTCTACTCGCGCGAAATTCATCTCGGCCAATGCATCAAAATCGATCAACTTACCAACGACGACAAAACCCAGGTTCTCGTCGCGGCCATTGATCTGCCGGATCGAGGCCAGATACCAACCACGGTCACTCCGAAATAACTTCGTGTCGTTAACCTGGCCCAAGCCCAAGGACTCGGTCTCATCGATCAACTTCCGGTCCAACGACACCCCGGACTGCTCTTCGAAGCCCAGCCTGACTCCGTACCGGTCAACGACTTGCAAGTATTGGAAACCCAGCCTGGCCCGCGATGACAATAGAGAAGATTTGATCGTGGCATCATCAGAATTCCGTACTGCTTCGATCACGACCGGGTTTTGCGCCAGGTGGATAGCTTCCATCTCAATCTCATTCTCAAATGCCATGAGATGGGTGTTGACCAGAAGAATCTCGTCTTCCAACAGCTCAAGGTTCGTCACAGCTGCCAATTTATTGAGCTCAGTCATGGTCAGTGGCAATGTCACAGCCGAAGTCAATGCCAACGGGATAACCACAAGCAAGATCAATTTGGTGGACAAAGAGAAATTCCACCAGCCGAGGATATGGGGGAATCTCAATCTCGGCCAGGAGTAGGAACCGCCGCCGACGGAGCGGGGCAGGTGGGGTAGATGCATCAGGCTTTGCTCAAGACTGGGCCTGCGGATTCCAAGCCTTGTCGGTCTAAGATTCTCTTTAAGACGGCTAGGTCAGGTGCCGGAAGTGCCGGACAGAGTTTCAGTCTCACCGGTGACATCCTGATGTTTCGGTAATCATGAGTGGCATTTTCGCCTTAGGGACGGAGTTTCGTGCCGAAATTTCGACTTGACGCCGAAATCTTTTTCCTACCATATTTTCCTACCCATAATTGTTACATTGACGTCCGCAAACCTTAAGTGCAACCCGAGCCAAATGACCAGAACGATGCGCCCTCTTTTTGGCCCTCAGGTCTCACTCGATTGGGCCATGCGGTCCATATTAGTCACAGATTTGCTTAGCAGGCGTGGCAAGACTATGATTTTTGACAGCTTTGATCATTCAGATTTGAGGAAGTTGCCTCATGTGCGGTCGATTTACCCTTACATCCAACCTGGACGAACTCCAGGGCCGGTTCGGGTTTTTATCCGAGTTCACCGACTCTCAGTTCTTCGAGCACGGACCCAGGTACAACATCGCACCAACCCAGCCCGTGCTAACTGTGACCAATGACGGGCACAAGCGCGCGGAGATAATGCGCTGGGGCCTGGTACCGTTCTGGGCCAAGGACCTAAAGGTTGGCGCCCGTATGATCAATGCGGTGGGGGAAACGGCCGCCACCAAACCTGCCTTCAGGGCTGCATTCAAAAAGCGGCGCTGCCTGGTCCTGGCCAACGGATTTTACGAATGGAAGACCGACGGCAAGCAAAAACTACCCACCTATATCTACCCAAAGAGCGGCGGTCCCATGGCCTTCGCCGGGCTTTGGGAGGCCTGGAAATCTCCGGATGGCGAGGTAGTGCAGTCGTGCACCATCATCACGACCTCTGCCAACTCATTCATCGAGCCGCTGCATACCCGGATGCCGGTGATTTTGTCCGATGAGACACAGGCGCTATGGCTGGACCCACTTACTGAAGACTCAAAAATTCTGGAGCCTCTACTGATCCCAGCGCCAGTCGAGCTTCTGGCATCCCATCCGGTCGCCGAGACCGTTAATTCCGTGCGTAACCAAGGCCCGGAGTGCATCCTGCCACTGGACGAGAACTCCGCAGATACGTCCGCCGCCCGCCTGTTCTCTTAATCACTCGATGGACGATAACCCAGCAGAGATTCCCACACCCACCGCCCCCGGCATGAACAGGTACCGGTTCGTGATCGCGGCCATGCTGCTGGCCGGTCACATGAGCGTGGGCCTGAATATCTTCACAGTCTCGCCACTCCTGCCATTGGCCATCGACGACTACGACATAAACCGGGCGACGGCGGGCCTGTTGGTGGCGTTGCCGCTACTGGTCGCGGCAGCGTTGGGGCTGCCTGCCGGGATACTGATCTCGCGCATCGGCCTGCGGCGGGCGTTCATGATCGGCTGGGCCGCCGTGGCCGTGGTGTCACTCTCCGGGTTTGCGCCCAATTTCATCACGCTATTGCTGCTCAGGTCCGCCACCGGCCTGGGGTTCGCGTTCATACTCACGACCACCGGCCCCTTGCTGATGCAGTGGTTCCGTCCCAAAGAAGTAACGGTGATGAATGCCCTCACCACCGCCACGTTAAGCCTGGGAATAGCCTTGTCGGTCGCTACGGCCGCCCCTTTGTCAAAGGTCATGGACTGGCAGATGACCCTGACCATCTTCTCCCTCCCCGGCGTGGCGGGCCTTCTCGCCTGGGTCGTCTTGGGCAGAGACTCTGGAAGCGTTGCCATGATCGGCCAAGGCCTATCTCTCCGGGAGGTTGGGTCGGTGCTGCGAAACCGCACCGTAATTCTGCTGCTGGCGGCCGACGCCGGCATATTGGTCCAGTACGCGGCGTTCACCGGGTGGTTGCCCACTTTCTACAACGAGGACCGCGGCATCTCGCTGTCCCAAGCTGGGTTCATCACCGGTATGCTGCCGTTGGTAGGCGTGTTTGCCGTTTTGGCCGGCGGGGTAGTGGCGCTGCGCGTGTCGTCGCCTAGGGCTCTATTCGCCGTGTCTGGAGTACTGGCCGGAGTCGGTGGACTGGGGGCATTCTTGTTCTCCGAGACTCCCCTGATCTACACGTCAGTGATAATCATGGGCGTGGGTTCTTGGATCTACGTGCCTAAGTTACTCACGCTGCCCATGCAGATGGCGGGTATGACGCCCGAGAGGGTGGCCGTAGTCTGGGGGTCGCTCTTGACCTTCTCCGGGTTCGCCATGTTCATAGCCCCCATCTTCGTCGGTGCGCTGCGAGATGCCACCGGTTCTTTCTTCCCTGGATTGGCCGTAGCTGCCGTCGCCTCATGGGCGCTCCTGGTGGCTGGGCTCTTGATGCCCCGCAATACCGCCGATTCTCCAGCACGGGCCGCGACTAGCTCAGGAGATTGACAACCCCAAGATTGACAACCCCAAACCGGGCGCGTACGTTTAAGGCCGCCACGCTAGAGCCTCAAAATACACGCATCTCAGGAGACAATCATGGGTAGAATTCCAGCAGCGAGCCGCGAGACAGTTCCCAGCGACCAAACAGACGCATTCGATCAGCTACTTGCCGGCGCAGGCTCGGTGCCCTTGGTTGGGCCTGGATCGATCTTGTGGCACGTCCCAAAAGCCCAGCAATTGGCCACCGCCCTGAACCAATACCTGCGCAACGATTCGTCGCTTTCGAATAAGACCCTTGAACTCGCAATGCTAGTGACAGCCCGCGAGAACGACTGCATGTACGTCTGGAACGCCCATGCCGCGTCCGCCCGTGCCGCCGGCGTGCCCGACGCTGTGGTGGACGCCCTCAGAGACCGCAAAGAGCTTCCGGCCCTGTCCCCCGACGAAGCCGCCGTCATCAACTACGGCCAGGAGTTCTACCGCACGCACCGGGTGAGCCGCGGCGCGTTCCAATCGGCGATCGAACAATTCGGCAAGCAGGGTCTGATCGAACTCACCCTGACCATGGGCAACTACGCCCTGATCGCCTTTGCCGTCAACTCCTTCGACTCCGAACTACCGGCCGACCGCACCGAGCCGGTATTGCCCGTCTAACCACGCTGATCACGCTAACCAAGCTAATCAGGCACGAGAGGGAACAACCATGGCCGTTGAACCGTTCAAGATAGACATCCCGGACTCAGTCCTAGATGACCTCAAGGCCAGGCTGGAGCGCACGCGTTGGCCCGACGAGCTTCCGGGCACGAACTGGGATTACGGGAGCAATCTGGATTACGTTAAAGAATTGGTGGAGTACTGGCGCACCAAGTTCGACTGGCGTGCTCAGGAGAAGGCGCTCAATTCTTTTTCCCACTTCAAGACCGAAGTCGACGGCCTGGGCATCCATTTCATCCACGAGAAGGGGAAGGGACCAAACCCTATGCCGCTGGTCGTGACACACGGTTGGCCCGGCACTTTCTACGAGATGCACAAGATCATCCCATTCTTGAGCGACCCGGCCAGTCACGGTGGCGACCCGGCCGACGCTTTTGACGTGGTTGTGCCGTCCATGCCCGGTTACGGCTTCTCCGACCACACCACCAAGCGTGGGCTAGACGTGCTGAGCGTTGGCGATATGTGGGCCAAATTGATGTCCGAGAACCTGGGTTACCAGCGGTTCGGCGCACAGGGTGGCGACTGGGGCGCCAGTGTCACCGCCCAATTGGGTTACGCCCACGCTGACAAAGTCGTCGGCATACATTCAACTTCCGTCACGCGTCCGACGCCCTACATGGGGCCGGGCTCCAGAGAACTCTCGGATGCCGAGAACGAGATGCTGGAGAAGCGGGCAGAGTGGCAGGCTAATGAGGGCGGCTACGGTCACATCCAGGGCACCAAGCCCCAGACCCTCTCCTACGGCCTGAACGACTCACCCGCCGGGCTGGCAGCCTGGATCGTGGAGAAATACCGTACTTGGAGCGACTGCGGCGGAGACGTCGAGAAACGGTTCACCAAGGACGAGCTGCTCACCACCATCACCATCTACTGGGTCACCCAGTCCATAGGCTCGTCCACCAAGCTCTACTTCGAGACGCTGCGGAAGCCCTGGAACTTCGGGAAAGACGACCGGATAAACGTCCCCTGCGGCATCGCGGTGTTTCCGGCCGAAATCAGCGTACCTCCCCGGGAATGGGCGGACCGCTCCTACAACGTCCAACAATGGACGGTCATGCCGGCTGGCGGTCACTTCGCCGCCCTGGAAGAACCCAAGAGACTTGTGGAGGATATTCGCGACTTCTTCCGGCCCCTGCGCTAACGCGCCATCGGCTTAATAGACCGCGCTTCGCACACTGAATGAGGCTCCCAAAACCACAACGATTCGCGCCTGACTGGCTGTTTACCTACACCGGCGTGATGCTACTTACCGGCGTCCTGATCAATTGGGGCGCTGGGTTCACCCAGTTTGCCCACAGTCTGACGCTCCCCTCCATGGAGATCGACCTCGACCTGTCCCACACCAAGGCCGGGTTCGTCATCACCCTCACGGCCATCGTCCGTATGGCCAGCACTCTGATCTCCGGTACCCTGGCCCCACGGTACGGCAGCCGCATGATCATCGGCCTAGGCACGATCGGCGCCGGTTTAGCCATGGTCTTATTAGGGTTCGCCCAGGTCTATTCGCTGGTTCTTCTGGCGGCCGCGCTGATGGGCGTAGGCACCGGCATGGCGCTGACTCCGATGATGGGGTTGCTGTCGCGCTGGTTCAGGCGTGGCGACCGGGGCTTGGCGGCAGGGTTGGCGGCCACGGGCGGGAGCTTCGCCTTCATCTTCGCGGGTGTGATCGTGCCATTGTTGGTCGGACGCGACGCCGGGGATGGTTGGCGTCACGCCTGGTTCGTGTTTGGCGCGCTGAGTATCGCCATCGGGGCTACCTCGATCTTGTTCCTACGTGAACGGCCCAAGATCGACCCGGATGGGGCACCGCCGGCAAGCCGGGCGGGTGGAGCCTGGCCAATGTCCGCCTACAAGAACCGGATGATCTGGCTGGTCACCTTCCTCGCCTTCAATTCCGGGTGGTCCCAGAACATCTTCACATCGTTCTTCGGGGTCTATCTGTCCCAGGAGAACGGCATCAGCCTGACGACGGCCGGGCAGTTGGTAGTCTTGATCGGTGTATTGAGCGTCGTCAGCGGAGTGCTCTGGGGGCGCATGTCAGACCAACTCGGCCGGGGACAGGCGTTCTTTTACTCTTTCCTGATGCAAGGCGTGGCGTTCGTCTTGATGGCAGTGGCTCCGGGCATGGTCAGTTTCGTCATCGCTGCCGTATTACTGGGCTTCACACTCAGGGCTGCCTACACCGTCTGCGCCGCTTCTGCCGGAGACTACGTGGCCGTACAGTTCTCTGCTGCCGCCTTTGGGTTGATGTCAGTGGGCGCTGGGCTGGGTAGCGCCATATCGCCAACTGTAGGTGGGGCCATCGCCGACAACGTGAACATGAACTGGACCTTCGCCATAGCGTCGATGAGTTCTGTCGTTGGCATGGCCGGGGCATTGGTGTTGATGAAGAACCCGCGAAAACCAGAAAATATTCCCGCCGCCCTCACGCATTAAGCTCCCGGCTGCCAAGAGACCACACGCGGCTCCAATGGGACGGCGCCCTTGATCGAGAAGCCGCCGTCTTTCTCTTCCAGCACCTCGGGCAATAGCGCTTCAAGGCGTTCCATCTCGGCAGTCTCGGGCAACACGTACAGGCGGCGGGCGATCTGCTCCTTGGCTACCTCCAGGCTTTCGAACCCCGCGCCACGTTCCGTGTGGACCACCTGTACGTCGGGCGCTATCCCCAACTCCTCCAGCACAGCCAACAATTCGGGGAGGCTAGGTAGCGATAGGCGCGGGACGCCATAAATCGGCTCCCAGAGGGGATAGAACTGCGACTGAGGCGCTGCTTGAAACACCACGACCATCACCCGGCTGGCGTGGTCCTGAAGTTTCCTGACGAACGCCTCGATATCCTGGATCACGTAGAGGACATGGGTGCAGATCGCCACGTCGCCTTTGGCCACCTGTGCGTCCAGCCAACCTGACTCGACGACCTCAACGTTCTTGATGTCGAATTCTTCGGAGACCTCCCGCAACACCCGGCACATGCTGGGCGATGGCTCAATGGCGATGACCTTCTCAGCGTCCCGGGCCAGTGGCAGCGCCAACCTCCCGCCGCCTGCGCCCACGTCTAAGACCACCTGGCCGGGGGATATGGCCTGTCTAAGATAATTGACCAGAGGGTCGTCGGTACGCCTGGGGTCGGCCCGAAACTGCTGAGCAAAATTGCTCCAAGAGTCTGCCGGCGGTTCGCCTTTGATCATACTCTCAGACTGGGCATGTTCCGCCCGGACCATCTCCCCCCAGTGTTGGCTTGCAGTCATGTTTCACCTCTGGCGACTTGTCGAGTTCCGTACTCGCTCCGGATTTTAACCCTTGACGTCTGAACCCTCAAATTTTTCCGCCCTCTAGGCGACACGGGTAAGATATTAGTCAATGGTTATCCGAAAGCACATTTTTCTCTGGGTAGTCACATTGCTGGTATTAGCTGCAGCTTGCGTTGGTGAGGCCCCGCCGCAGCCAACTGCAGCCCCTCTACCGGCGTTGGCGCTGGAAAGGGTGTTCCCTGAGATGGAGTTCGGCCGGTTGACCGGTCTGGCCCAGGCGGGTCTCCGTTTTTACGCCGCCGAACAGATAGGCCGTATAACGTCATTGCCCGGCAGCTCGGCGCGGTTCGCGGAACCGTCGGTATTCTTGGACATCCGAAGCCGCGTGAGCACCGCCGGGAATGAAGAAGGCCTTCTTGGATTGGCGGCTGACCTTGATTTCGAAAGCAACGGCCATTTCTACGTTTACTATTCCGCCGCCAGCCCGCGCCGGTCGGTTATCTCGCGCTTCACCGCCTCAGACGACACGGCTTCGCCAGAAACCGAGCTTATCGTTCTGACCGTACCCCAACCGTTCCAGAACCATAACGGCGGGCAGATCGCGTTTGGACCGGACGGCATGTTGTATATCTCGTTGGGCGACGGCGGTTCGGGCGGCGACCCCCAGGGCAACGGCCAGGACCTGTCGACCCTGCTCGGGACGATCTTGCGCATCGATGTTTCTGGGATCGGGCCTGAGCAGGGATACCGAGTCCCGCCGGATAACCCCTTCGTTGGCGTCACGGGCGCCAGGGAAGAGATATGGGCGTATGGTCTAAGGAATCCTTGGAGATTATCATTCGACCGCAAGAATGGGGCTCTGTGGATCGGAGACGTTGGCCAGGATAGTTTTGAAGAGGTCAACCTGGTCCGGAAGGGCCACAACTACGGCTGGAACACGCTCGAAGGCAGTCATTGCTTTTCGCCTCGCACCAACTGTGACTCCGCAAATACCGAGCCTCCGGTGCTCGAATACGGCTCGAATAAAGGCTGCTCGGTCATCGGCGGGTATGTTTACCGTGGAACCAAGATCCCTACGCTGGCCGGCGCCTACCTGTACGGCGACTATTGCTCCGGAGAGGTGCGCGGCTTCCGTTTCGAGAACGGCGAGGCGGTTGGCGACAAGTTGCTCGTGGATTCTGGCCTCAGAATCACGTCATTCGGCGAAGACCGCTCCGGAGAGATTTACGCTCTCACCCAACGCGGCCACATCTACCGCCTAATAGCTGAACGCTGAAAGCCAGTCGAATGCGGCCCGGTTGACGTGCCTGAGATGCCGCCCTATAGTCCGTGGCGGCAACCGGGGTCTCGAACACTCCGGCGACTCAAGAAACAGGAGCACGAATGTCCTATTTCCCTTTGACCAAGCACCAGTTGGACTGGCAGGAGCGCGCCAGAGACATCGCAGCCAAAGAACTGGCGCACCGCGCGGAAGAGACTGACCGCCTGGGCCGGTTTCCCACTGATTCCCTGGAGGCACTGAAGAAAGAAGGTCTCTGGGCGCTCCGGGTGGACAAGGAGCACGGCGGCCTGGGAGAAGACATGGTCACCACGTGCGTGATCGTGGAGGAGCTATCCAAAAAGTGCCCCTCGACCGCCATGTGCTACAAGATGCACCTGGAAGGCGTCGAGATACTCTCCCGCATCCCCACCGACTACCAGGTGAAGAAATTCATCGAACCCCTGGCCAGAGGCGAGGTGTTCTCAGCCGCGGCTGGCGGAGAGTCGGCCGGCGCTGGAGACGACTGGACGCCGGTGAACACCCTGGCTGCCATCACCAAGGTCCCGGGCGGCTACCAGATCGACGGCCTCCGCAAGGCTTATGTAACCTCGGCTGGGCACGTAAGCCACATCGAATTGCGCTGCCGGGTCGGCGAAGGCACACCCCAGGGCAGCGCCACCAAACTGTTCTTCGAGGAAGGCCAAGTCGACTGGGAGATCCTCGAGCCGTGGGACGGCCTGGGCATGCGCGGCAACAGCAGCTCACCGGTCAAGTATTCGGGTTTCGTGCCTGACGAGAGCCTTTTAGGCGCCGAGCACACAATCTTAAAAGACACAGACAAGTTCCTCCGCCCCATGCTGGGCCTCACCTACGCCGCAGCCTACCTCGGAATAGCTTCGGGGGCTTACGAGATCGCCTTGGAAGAGATGCCCAAGCAATACCGCAGTGGTCACCGGAGGCTGGACAACGTCATCTACCAGCGTCGCATGGCCGAGATGGGCACTCAGATCGAAGCAGCACGGGCGTTGATGCTTTCTGCTGCAATCATGTTTGATGAAGGCCGTAGCGACGACGACCTGCCCTACCTGCAAGCCAAGGTGAACTGCTCCGAGGCTGCCGTCCGGGTCACGTCGGACCTGATGACCTGCTTCACAGGCACGGCCTTCGCACGCCGGTCGCCCATCGAACGTTATTTCCGGGATGCCCGGGCTGGCTTGGTGATGGGCATGGCCAACGACGTCGCCTACCAGGTCATGATTCCCCTCATGTTCCCCGAGAGCTGATAGCTGCTGATAGCAAGCGGTCACGTAGTCACGGCTCTTATAAAAATTAAGAAAGGCACGGAGTGAAAATGGCAGAGAAACTGGTCGGCACGGCAGTTACCGGAAGCACGATCGCCGAGATCCAGAGAAAGATACAACGGGCCGAAGAACTGGGTATTCACGCTGCCTGGATGACCACCGGAGGCACCAGCCTCGACAGCCTGACCTGCTTTGCGGCTGCGGCCGGCGCCACCACCAACATCAAGCTGGGCACTTCGATCATCCCCACCTACCCCCGCCACCCATTGGTCGTGGCGCAGCAGGCCCAGGTTGTGGCCCAACTCGCGCCAGGACGTCTCCGCGTGGGTGTCGGTCCCAGCCACCGGCCACTGATGGAGTCCATGGGGATCGATTTTCACGCCCCGTTGGCTCACCTCCGAGAATACCTCCGCATACTCAAAGCGATCCTCAAGGCGGGCTCCGTGGACTTTGACGGCGAGCATTACTCGGCCCACGGGTCGATCGCCGGGCCGATGGACGTCCAGATCATGGGTTCGGCACTCCAGAAGGGTTCATTCGAGCTATGCGGGGCCGAGGCTGACGGCGCGATAAGCTGGGTCTGCCCGCCAATTTATCTGCGGGATGTGGCCCTGCCGGCCATGGCCAAGGGCGCCAAAGAAGCCAAACGTCCGGTGCCGCCGCTGATCGCTCACGTCCCGATATGCGTGCACGACAACTTGGATGAGGTCAGGACCGCCATGCGCGAGCAATTCGGTCATCCAGCCCTGCCCTACTACCAGAACATGCTGATCGCCGCCGGGTACCCCGAGGCCAAAGAGGGCAAATGGAGCGACGCCATGATCGAGGGTGTGGCCATATTGGGAGACGAAGAGACCGCCGCCCAGCGTATTCAGGAACTGTTGGACATGGGCGCAACCGAGGTTTTAGCCTCGCCCATCACCGCCGGCGCCGACCGTGAGGCGTCACTAGACCGCACCATGAAGCTGCTGGGCCAAGCGGCTTCCGCAGCCAGATAACCGTAGCCAGATAGCCATAGCGAGATAGAGGAAAAATGAAGTACGACGTTGTTATCGTGGGCGGTGGTTCCGCCGGTTGCACACTTGCGACACGCCTGAGCGAAGACCCTAGCCGGTCGGTTTTGCTACTGGAAGCTGGCCCCGACTACTCGAGCCTGGAACAGATGCCGGAGGAGATCAAGTTCGGTCACCGGCAGGAAGCCAGCGACATCGAGTCACCCTTCAACTGGGCCTACAAGGGTCAGGGCACGCCTGAGCAAGAGGTCCCCATGCAGGTGGCGCGGGGCAAGGTCATTGGCGGATCGGGCTCGGTGAACGGGCAAGTGTTCCTGCGGGGCGTGCCTGAGGACTACGACAACTGGGCCGCCGAGGGCAACGACGAGTGGAGTTTCATCAACCTGCTGCCGTTCTTCCGCAAGCTTGAGACTGATCAGAACGTGCGTGACGACTTCCACGGCACCGATGGACCCATTCCGGTCTGGCGGCTACCGAGGGAAGAGTTCATGCCTGTGAACGAGGCGTTCCACCAGGCCACGGTGGCTGCCGGGTTCTTGGAAGACCCCGATATGAATAACCCCGACTCCGCTGGCACGGGGGCGGTGCCGATGAACAACCCGGGCGGCATCCGGACCAGCGCCGCCATCGCGTATCTGAACCCCAACCGGCACCGGCTGAACCTGACGGTCAAGGCCGGCGTCCTGGCCCACAAGATCGTGTTCGAAGGAGACCGGGCTGTCGGCGTACAGGTGGAGAGCGGAGGCGAGACGTTCACCGTGGAGGGCACCGAGATCGTCCTCTGCGCCGGAGGCATAGCGTCGCCCCAGTTACTGCTGTTGTCAGGCGTAGGGCCGGCCGGACATCTCGAGAAATTGGGCATACCAGTCGTGAAAGACATGCCGGGCGTTGGACAAAACCTGCGCGACCACCCTCTGGTCACGGTTGATCTTGTGCCCAGGGCCGGCGTGAAGCTGGCGACGACCGAGCCTCGCATCCAGAGTGGGCTGCGTTACACCTCGGAGGGTTCCGACACACGAAACGACATGCAGCTCTTTCCCTCATCATTCACCGGACTTCGGGCCGGCGATCCACTCCAGGGCCGCAGCCCCGATCGCCCAGAAGGTATGAGGATCACCTGTCTCTTGCAGCTGGCCGACAGCGCGGGAGAACTGACTCTCACATCCACCGACCCAAATGACCGGCCACACCTGGAATTCCGGTACTTTGAGACTGAATGGGACCGGCAGCGCATGCGGGACGCAGTGCACCTCTCGCTGAAGTTGCTGGAGCACCCGTCCTTTGGCCCGTTGATCGAACGGCGTATTTCACCCTCCGACGACGACGTGGCCACCGAAGACTCTCTGGACGCCTGGCTGCGGCAGAACGTAGCCACGACCCAGCACACATCAGGCACCTGCAAGATGGGGCCGGAGTCTGACCCGATGGCGGTCGTGGACCAATACTGCCGGGTACGGGGATTTCAGAACCTGCGAGTGGTGGACCTATCCATCTGCCCCAACGTGGTACGGGCCAACACCAACGCCACGGCCATCGTGATAGCAGAAAGGGCCGCCGGCTGGATCAGCTAGCGGCCCCTTCTAGGCGTTCTTGAGTCTAGTTTGGTCTATGCGGTGGTCGGCGTGGGGGCTATCTTCCCGAAGACCTTGGGCGCGGTGTCGTCCTTGAACGAGAGCTTGGGCGCCTGGTCCTGCCAGCCTCGGTCGGTGTCCAGTTCTACGCCCAGTCCGTCGGCCACTCGGCACATATAGTTGAACAGCGCCACCACGTGCACGATGTCAATCACGTCGGCGTCTTCCCAGCCAACGCTGGTGAGTTCATCAACCCAGTCTTGGGTCATGCCTGAGGGAGTTGTCGTCAAGAACTCGGCGAACTCCAGCATCGAGGCCTGTTTGGCCGGCAAGCCGACCTCGCGGAAGTTCTCTCCCAGTTGCTCGGCTAGTTTCGATTCGGGGTCCTCACCACGGAGGGCCTGTGCGTGGGCGAGGGTTCAATATTGGCACTTGTTGGTCGCCGAAACCACGGCGGCCACCATCTCGCGTTCGGCACGGGACACGCCTGACTCGTCGAACATCACCGAACTAACATGGGCCATAAGGGTCTTCATGATGTTGGGTTTGAGGCTGCTCACAGACTGGACGTTGGGGATCTGTCCCCTTGTCTTGATCATCCTGTCGTAATTCTCTGTGAGCTCGCCTTGGGAATCCTCGTAGGGAATGGTCCTCACGTAGGGCATCTCTTACCTCCGGTGTCTCTGCTGGTCTCTGCTCTTTGATGACTGAATCAGGATTAAGATTCCGTGTCCAGAAAGGTTAGCACCAGCCACCGCTGGGTTCAATCCGTAAGAGACCGCTGATAAAAAGCGACGGGCCGTTATGGCCGTACGACTGTGACCATGAGGTATAATTCGTCCAATTTCCCGCCTAGGTGCGGCCCGGAGGAGCAGATATGGGAATCCTGACCGACGACATGAAACGGGTAGTCCGGCAGCAGCGGATGGGCTTCATGGCCACCGTGTGCCCGGACGGGTCTCCAAACCTATCTCCCAAGGGCACTGCCACGGTCTGGGACGACGACCGCCTGGTTTTCGCTGACCTGGGGTCTCCGCAGACGATCGAGAACCTGGGGCACAATCCAGCCTGCGAGATAAACGTCCTGGACGTCTTTCTCAGAAAGGGCTACCGCTTCAAAGGGACGGCCGAGATCGTGACTGGCGGCGACCTGTTCGATGGGATCAAAGACGCCTACGCCACCGGCAGCCGTGGCATCCAGAGGTCTGGCCTGTCCACCAAGCGTTATGTCTTAATCACTGTCACCAAAGCGGCACCGGTCGTTTCCCCTGGCTATACGCCTGGGAAGACTGAGGAAGAGATGCGCGTAGAATGGACGGCATACTGGGCCGGGATACAAGAAGCGAATTCCTGACCCGCGCATCTAAGCCCATACCCAATGGCAATCTATGCTCAAGGTAGGATTGAAATCATGTCGTGGATCGAAGAAGAAAAGGTAGACCTGCCCCCGGTGATCTCCTGCATGTCGATCAATAAAAAGGCGATGGATGCAGTGGTGAACCTGAACACCAATATAACTTTCGGTTCCTCAGCGCTGACCAGGGTGCAGGAAGAGTGCATCTCGACCGTGGTGGCCGCTGCCAATACCTGCCGATATTGAACCATGTCTCACGGAGGGTTCCTCCGTCAGCACTCCGACGACACCGAGCTCGTCAACCACATGATGCACGACTACACAAAGGCCGATCTGGACGACCAGACTCGGGGCATGCTGGACTTCGCCCTGAAACTCACGCTTCACCCGTCGTCCAACACCAAAGCCGACCTTCAGAAACTCCGCGACCTGGGCCTGAACGAGCAGCAAGTGTTGTCGACCGTCCTGATCACCTGCAATTTCAGCTTCATGACCAGATTGGCCGACGGTCTAGGCGTGGAGATACAGGAAGGCCGGTTCGAAGACGCCAAACGGTGGATGTCACTAGAGGTCCAGGCCATGCCCTGGCTGATGGACCGTAAAGAGAAGTAGCCAGCCGGCTCGCCGGGTTTTCTTTTGTTGTGGCCAGTGTAGGCAGGCCACGAGCGTTGGGGCGAACTGCGTATCAACCCGTTCGGCCTTAAAGGCTGGCGCGGTCGGTTTTTGGGGCGCAAGTTTTGCTATAATCTATTCCCCGAGCGGGCGTAACTCAGGGGTAGAGTGCTTGCTTCCCAAGCAAGATGTCGGGCGTTCGAATCGCCTCGCCCGCTCCAAGTCCTTTCCAAACCCTCGCTAGTTCTAGCAAGCCTTCTATAAAACTAGAGATCACATTCGTGCCTAATGGCTTCGTGGACCTGGGGTTTTAAACGCTTTAAGACCCGGTGTCCGGAATCCCCGTTTATCGGCAGACCATTCTCCCGGCATAACTTGGCCCAATTGATGCGTGGACCGCCGTCGGCGCCGTTCTCCGACCGACCGATGCCGAGCAGAGCATTCACGTGTTGGAGTCTGGATTCCACCGATACGAACTCATCGACTATGGGCTGGAGTTTGGAGATAAGGTCTTCCAGCGACCCCTTCTCTTCACGAAGCGAATTCTCGAGCATGGTCTTCTCCTTCTGTCTTCTGGTATTTTCAGATTATCAGAAGTAAAACACTAAGAGATAGGGCAGATGAACTAGGTTTCTGTGGGTTTTGGCAGCGTCTTGTATCAAACCTGGTCTTTTACGTGCGCTGGGCACGAAAGAGTGGGAAGCCAAGCTCGGTTCACGCCTCTAAGAACCGGGCGATCACCAGAAAGATTCCCCAGGGAAACGTCAGTATCGCTTTAATCAGGAACAGCACAGTTGCAAATGGGGTCGCGATGATAAATGCGAGGGTGCCCCAATTACGCCTGATCTCAGCCGTTGCCGCCAGAGGGCCTTCCAAGAAGTCCAGATAGCTATCGAGCCGTCGTTCCCATTTGTTGTTATCCATAATTACCCCACAGTTTACGGCACTACCCCGCCGTTTAAGGCTACCCCACGGTTTACGGCGATCGCCAACCAAGCTCAAGATGAACCCGGTTCTGTGACCGGTACTGCTGCCTTATCTATTATGCCAGAGTATGTGGTTAAGGTGACTCGAAAGTAATGCGGAAATGACGGCTATTCCCCGCAACCTGCCTCTATAAACGGTGCGGATTTCGTCGGACCTCATCTGGCAGATAATTTATGTCACCTAGGCTCCAATGGTATTTGCGAAATCGTACATTCTCGTAGGCGATTCGTTACGTATTCAGCTACGTCATTCGCTTGTGTATCGACGAGAATTTCCGCTAATCGGCAGGTAGTTGCACTCTATTGTTAATCTTTTGATTTGACACTTGACGAATACCGAATTAAACTCGTGTGAGCGAGTCGGTACTCAACTAGATTGCTACTTAACATAAATTTTTGTCGGCACAAATTCCTGGTTATCCAGCGAATTAACTAAGGGAGCGGAACTCTGATGGTAGAAAACAATCAAGAGTCTCAAGAAACCGATGGCAGCTCGCAGCAAGCGGCCTCGAATGGTGGCGATAAGCAATCTATGTTGCTTAAGCTCGCCGAGCGAACGGTGCTCCAGGCCGAAGCCTTGGCACAAGAGATTACCGACCATGCCAGGCAAGAGAGTGAAGCAACCGGCGCCAAGATCCTAGCAGACGCCTCGGATAAAGCGAAGGCTGAAGCTAAGAACACCATTGACAGTTCGAAACGCCGCGCGGACGCATTGTTAAACGAAGCGACTACCGAGGCCCAGGTAGAGAGCGAAAAGACACTGAGTAGCGCCCGCTCCGAGAGTGCAAATATGCTCAGCAAGGCCCAGTCAGACAGCGAAAAGCTGATAACCAAGACCAAAGAAGAAAGCGACAAGATTCTGAGCAAAGCTCGGTCAGACAGCGAAGCCAGTCTCGGCAGCGCCCAGACCGAGGTCCAAGAGATTCTCGGCAAGGCCCGGCAGGAAGCGCAGTCCATCATCAGCGCCTCCCAGACCCGAGCAGCCAGCACCGAGTCCAACGCCAAGCTTCAAGCTGAGTTCTTCATTCGCCAGACCACCCAGAGCGTATCCGATGGCATCCGCGCTTCTGTTTTGGAGATTTGCAACAATCTTCTGCCCACGGTGGAAGAATTCGGCAAGGACGCTCCCGAAGCTCTTCCGGCCGACGAGTCCGTCTCCTCACACGAGATTGAGGCTCCGATGCTAGATGGCGCACCCTCCGGTAATAGCCATGGCCCGTCATCGAACGGCGTGGAGAACGAGGAGATCGCAGGCAAGGCTAAATCATCCAAGAAGAGCCTAGCCGCCTAATCTCACCATCATAAAACCCCGGCTGGAGGTTGGCTCCAGTCGCAATAGTTGATCAAAAAAGCCCGGCGACAAGATTGTCGCCGGGCTTTTTATCGCCAATCAGAATATTGGACCGCTCTAGCTAATTTCCGGCTTCGGACTTCGCCCGCAGTTCAGCCACCTTTGCCAGGTCTCTTTCCGACTCTTCGAACTGGCCCATGCGGTGATTGGCGATCCCGCGGTTGTGATAAGCCTCCAAATATTCGGGATTGATACTGATGGCTTGGCTGTAGTCTTCGGCCGCACGCTCGTATTCAGACATGCCGGTGAGGATATTGCCTCGGTTGAGATAGACGTCGGGGTCACTGGGATCGAGGCGGATCGCTTCATCGTAGTCTTGTAGCGCGCGCTCTTGTTGTTCCAGGTCGCTGTAGACATTGCCACGGTTGTTATAGGCGGCGGCATAGTCGGGGTTTATACGCACGACCTCGTTGTAGTCTTCGATGGCCCGGTCATTCTCGCCCAAAGCGTGATAGGCCGAGCCTCGGTTGCTGTAAGCCACTACGTTTTCAGGGTCCAGGGCCAGCGACTCGTTATAGTCTTCGATCGCCCGCCCGTGCTCACCCACAGCCAGGTACGCGTTGCCACGATTGTTGTAGGCCACCACATACTCGAGGTTGATGCGGATCGCCTCGTCGTAATCGCTGATCGCCCGCCAGTGCTCTCCCAGGTCGTAATAGGCGATGCCGCGGTTGTTGTAGGCGGCGGAATACTCGGGGTTGTGTTGAATGGCCTGGTCGTAGTCCTCGATAGCCCGTGCGTTCTTGCCCAAGTCGTGGTAGACGTTCCCCCGGTTGTGGTACGCCTCGAAATACTCCGGATTTATACGAACAGCCTCGTCGTAGCCCTCTATGGCGCTCTCGAATTGGCCCAGAGCGTAATAGGCTATGCCTAGGTTGTAATAAAACGCGGCCCGTTCGGGTTTAGACTGATTCGTCGCCATCCTTCACCACACGCTCATTTCGACACTGGGGCGTCAGGCGTAATCACTGAACAGTACCTGACTTCCGTGTATGGCTTTCGGTGCCCCAATCACAATGGCGATTATACCATTCCAAGCACAAACTACACCCCAAACGGGGTATCAGAAAAACATGTTTGGCGACGCCGGATCGATGCCTCCGGAGATCCAGATCTGAGATCATGCACGTATAATGCATAGTGCCGCGTAAGGCTCACTGATTCGTTTACATGCCTGGGGAACGGTCGGCAAATGTCAAAGATAATAGCTCTGCCAATATTGGCGATCAGCATAGTATTAACGGCCTGTGGGGCTTCCGCCACTGAGGCTCCCTCAGGCTCGTCCTTCGAAGTCACGACGACATCCATTGCCGGGGTGCAGAGTCTCCCGGCGATAGTTCCACCATCGATCACCGATTCCGGCCCGGATATGACTCAAATACTAGGGTCTACGGCATTGCCGGCACCCATTTCACTGCCTGGGAGCACACTTGTGCCGCCGGCCAAAGCGGCGGTGATCGTGGAGCAGCCCGGAGTGGGCACCGAGGTCGGCGATACTGTCCCCCACTTCGAGTTCACCCTGTTTGACGGCACAAAGAGGTCTACTGCCCAGCTATCCAGTCAGGGACGGCCGGTCTTCTTATTCTTCTTCGCCACCTGGTGACCGGTCTGCCGCTCCGAGTTACGGAGCCTGAAGGATGTCTACCCCGAGTACGCCGATAGGGTCGATTTCTACGCCATCGGCCAGAGCGAGTTCGAGGATATCGAAGTCTTGGAGAAATACCGCATAAAAGAGGGTTATCCCTGGCCGATAGCTGAGATCGACCACGGCGTCTTGAGGGGCCTGCGGGTCCTGCAGCAGTCAACCAAGATCGCGCTGGACCACCAGGGAATAATCTCCTACCGGGCCGGCTACGCACGCGGTGACGTTGAAAAATGGCATGAAGTCTTCACGGACCTGGCTGAGCGTGCGGGAGGCTAGGTTAAAGCTAGATTAAAGCTAGGTTGAACCTAGGTTAAAGGCCGTGTTCGGCTAATAACCCCGTGATCGCCCCGCTGAACCGCTGATGTAGTTCGATGATGCCCAGGTGCTTGGCACCCTGAATAACCTCGGCTCGAGCGTCGGGCATGGCCTCAGCCATCTCTGTTGCCATTCGAGGAGTTGAGCCTGGATCGCCGTCTCCAGTCAGGACCGACACCGGCATAGCCAAGGCGCGGTAGTCCACAGAATGGTCTTCGGCATTGGAAAGCAGTTCGTAACTCTCCAGAAACCTAGCCGGGTCGTTATTCTGCAGCCGGGCTGTGATCTGGCGCTCCACAGCGGGGTTGGCCGCCAGAAACTCCGGGTTGAACCACCGCTGCAGCGCAGAAACCTCCAGGCCTTGCTGGTCACCTTCTTTGGCCTGTTGGAGCCTGAAAGACATCGCCGCCCGCTCCTCAACTGTACGTTGGTAGGTGGTGCTGATCAAGACCAGCGCTTTGACCACCTGCGGGTGAGCCTCGGCGAAATGCTTGGCCACCTGCCCTCCCAGGGAAAAACCGGCCAGCGTGATCGCTGTTATCTGAAGCTCCTGAAGCAGCGAGTGCAGTTGGAGCACGAAGGGCTGGAAGCTCTGCGCGCCCAGCGGCGGAACGGTGTCACCATGCCCCAACAGGTCGTAGGTCAGAGTGGAGCGGCCGCCAAGGTCGCCGAGCATGGCGTCCCAGATGGTCTGGTCTAGGCCCACGCCGTGGATGAGCACGATGGGAATCGTGCCTGTAACTTCCCTGTACCGGAAGTTGGTGCCCTGTTTGTCTTGGCTCATTGGCGGATTTCCTCACATTCCTCTGGACTTGTTCTAGGCCAAATTGACACTCTCAGGAGCCGGTGCTAGCGTCTAAACGGTCGCCGGAAAACACGACGGCGCCGTCTTCCACTCTTGTCTGAAGGAGACAAAATGAAGTTTAGCAACTTCCTATTCCCGGAGAGCAAATCCCCCGAAGGCGACTACGCTGTCATCGAAGAGTCGCTGCGGGAAGCTGAGCTGTCCGAGGAATTGGGCTTCGATGTCATCTGGCTGGCTGAGCACCATTTCGATGGTGGTTGTGCCTACGTTGACCCGACAACCTTCGCCGCCGCCATCGCCGCCCGGACCACCAAGATCAAGATTGGGTTTGCCGTGGCCCAGATGGCCCTGCATCACCCCATCAGGTTCGCCGAGCAGATCGCCCTGGTCGACAATATCAGCAAGGGACGCATGATCGTGGGCGTGGGACGGGGCACAGCCTACAACTTCTACGAGTTCAGAGGCTTCGGAATCGACCCCGACGAAGCCCACGACATGCTCTTGGAAGTGGAAGACATCCTCGTGAAGGCGTGGACCACCGAGAACTACAAGCACGAAGGTAAGTATTGGCAGATCGAACTACCGGAGCTGCGGCCACAGGTGTACCAGAAGCCCCACCCGCCCATGATCCGGGCGTGTTCCGGCCTGGAATCGACTCTTGAGATGGCCCGGGAGGGACGCCCCTTCATGATGAACGTCCAGAGTGACGAGGTTACCGTGGAGCGTATGGCCCAGTACAAAGCAACCATGTCGGAGGCTGGGCACAGCGACGAGACGGTAGCTAAAAACGTGGCCGACTCCTGGGTCTGGCGCAACATCTTCGTGGCGGATACCGACGCCGAGGCTGAAAAAGTGGGAATCCCCTACTTCCAGGAGATGCGGGCCTACCTGCAGACCAACCGCGACCGGATGAACACCACGACCTAACTCAAGGCACAGGCGTCTGGTGTCGTCGGCTCAGCCAGGAACTCGCTGGAGCACGGCATAATCGTCGGATCGCCGGAAACGGTCTGCGAGCGGCTACAAGCGGTGAGTGGTACCGGCGTCGGCGGCGTGATCATCCACTTCCGGCTGGGCGCCATGCCCTACGACCTGAACGCCCACAGCATGAGGCTGTTCGCCGAGAAAGTAGCGCCTAATTTCAGGGACTAGCGCTTGATTAGCCCTTATTTCATCCCCAGGAATTCCACTTCGAACTTGAGCGTCGCGTTGGCGGGAATGACTCCGCCGGCGCCCGCAGCGCCGTAGGCCAGGTCCGGGGGTATGATCAGCTCGACCTTGCCGCCCACGTTCATGGTTGCCACTCCTTCGTCCCAGCCCTTGATCACGCGACCCGCGCCCAGTGGGAACTCGAAGGGAGTGCCCCGGTCCACGGAGCTGTCGAACTTGGTGCCGTCCAGCAGCCAACCGGTGTAATGGACTATTGCCGTCTTTCCGACTTCGGCCTTCTCGCCGGTCCCGACAGTGATCGTCTTGATCTGTAGCCCGGAAGCTGTGGTGATTTCGTCGTCTGCCATGTTTACCTCAGATGAGTTGGATTCGGTTTCGGAATCGGAGGACGACCCACACGCCACGCCCAGGGTTGCCAGAAATACCAGGATCAAGAGCCAGCGCATGTCGGTTGACCTCCGTGTGTGTTCAAACCGCGAATGTTTGTGCCCAAAATCTTAGCACAACACTTGGTTGCCGTAGTTACGGGTTTTTAGATGAAGTTCCATCTGTATCCGATGCGACGCATTTAGATTATGATGTCAGCTACTTTGGATTGGGAGGCAACATCGATGACCGATGATTTCAGGCAACGAGTAGAGGCCGCCAAGGGCAAAACCAAGTCCGTAACCGCGCCGGTTTCAAAGACCCAGATAGACGAAAAACCGGAGATTCTCTTGATCGAGACCCGGCTGAAAGAGAATGTTCCGTTGAATGAGCAGGCCGAGAACGTGATATTCGTCTCGGTGGAAGACCTGGAAGCTGCAGCCGAAGACCGGTCCAAGCTGGACCCCCGTCTTTCGGACCCCAACGTACAGATCATCACAACTTGAAAACTTGGAAATAGGGCCGCCGTGGGCGCCCAGATACTCCAAGAGATGGGATTCGACAACGTGACGTACATGGAAGGCGGGATGGAAGCCTGGAAAGAGGCTGGTTTCCCGACCAAAGAGTAATTAGGGAATAACGCTGACCGATCAGGCGGTGAGACATGGCTGAACGAGTCTGGGACAAGTACCTCACAAACCAGGACAGGGCCCACGTGGCCATGGGCGACCATAAGCAGGTTGGGTTCGGAGAACGGCCTGCCCTGTTGTTGATCGACCTGTACAGGTGGGTTTTCGGCGACAAACCGCAGGATATCCTGGAGGCCACCAAAGAATGGCCGGCCAGTTGCGGGATGGCCGCCTGGGACGCCATTCCTGCCCTGCAGACCGTGCTGGAAGCAGCCCGGAACGCCGGTATACCGGTGATACACGCCACTGGACGGGACGACGACGGTCTGGCGGGGTGGAGCACCGGACGCGAGGTCTACGGAAATTCGGACCGCAGCCCCGATGCCCTGGAACGCCGCAACCGCCGCCATGACATCATTGAAGAAGTCGCGCCCCTCGACGGCGAGCCGGTGATGCGCAAAGACTCACCCAGTGCCTTCTGGGGAACCCCTCTGATCGGTCACCTAACGGCCCACAACGTGGACACCATCATCGCAGTGGGAGAAACTACCAGCGGCTGCGTTAGGGCCAGCGTATTGGACGGCTGCACCAATCGGTTCCGCATGATCGTGGTCGAGGAGGCGGTTTTCGACCGGCACGAAGCCGCGCACGCTATAAATCTCTTCGACATGAACCAGAAATACGCCGACGTACTGCCCCTGGCTGACGTGCTTGAGTACCTTGGTGAGGTCGGCGCCAAGCGTGGCACTGCCGTCTAGTAACCAGCGTTCGTGACCATGGGGCCTGGTTGATTGGGAATCGTGCCTGTGGTAAATTAGCAGTAATAATATAGACTGAAAACGGTCGGAGAATCGAATGGCATACGTCACCCCTCGCGACGGCGAGAACCCGGAAAGCCTGGTAAACCGGTTCCGGGCCTCGGTGCAGCACTCAGGCATACTACGGGAGCTTAAAGACCGCCGCTTCTTCCGCTCCAAGGCGCAGAAAGAGCGATTGGCCGCCCAGAGAGCAGCGCGCCGCCGACGTCGCCAGAACCGAAGGTAAGGCACAGCCTGGTTTCAGGCTGGTCTTCGACCATCCGGCGTTGCCTCAACCGAAGTGTTTTGTACAGGCGGCTCACAAAGCCGCCTGTTTTCGTTAAGGCCGTTTCCCGGCCTTTTTTCTTTAGGCTGCCAGGCGCTCGGCAGCGCCATCAGGCGCGTTGACAGCTATAAGTGCCGCTGGTAAATTGGATTAGTTGGCCTTAGCACTTGCCCAACCAAACTGCCAAAAGGCAAGCTCACTCAGGAGAATACCCGTGCCCAGATACGATTACCGCTGCGAAAGCTGCAGAGAAGAATTTGAATTGGTGCAGACCTTCGCGGAAGCTGGCAAAGGAACCTGCCCGGCCTGCTCAGGAAAGGGCCAGCGGGTTTATCACGCCGTTCCAGTGATCTATAAGGGCAGCGGTTTCTACACTACCGATTACGGCCGGCCCAAACCTCCGTCTGAGAGCAAGAACGGCTCCAGCAGCGACAGTTCTTCCTCATCTGACTCCAAGTCTTCCGGCGACTCCAAGTCTTCCAGCGACTCTTCGTCTTCGACGGACTCGTCAAGCTCGGCCAGCAAGTCCAGCAGCGATAGTTCATCTTCCTCTGACTCCAAATCATCCGGTGACTCCAAGTCATCCGGCGACTCCAGCAGCACCTCCTCCACGCCTGCCAGCTCCAGCTAACCGGCGATCACAGGCCCCATGTCCTCCATAAGACTCTCTTACCAAGGCTCAGTCTTGGTATCTCTTCGTTCTTAGCCATGTCGTTCTTAGTCATGAATTCTCGGTTTTACCCGTTGCTGGATAATCTATGAGAGCGTTGATTCAGAGGGTCACCAAAGCCTCAGTCTCAGTTGCCGGCGAGACTGCCGGGGAGATAGGGGGAGGCCTGGTCGTCCTGCTGGGAGTCGCCAAAGAAGACGACGAGGACGACGCCCGCTACCTGGTGGAGAAGATATCCAATCTGCGTATATTCGCCGACGACGATAACCGGTTCAACCGCTCGGTCTTAGACGTGGGAGCCGAGGTTCTAGTCGTGAGCCAGTTCACCCTCTACGCAGAAACCCGCAAGGGAAGACGCCCCGACTTCAACCAAGCAGCAGGGCCAGACGAGGCCAGGCGTCTCTACGAGCATACGGTGCATTTATTTCGAGACGCGGGTTTAACCGTGGCAACCGGTAGGTTTCAGGAACACATGCTGGTCACCCTGGAGAACGACGGTCCGGTGACTCTGATGCTGGACAGCGCCGACAGACAACGGCCACGCCGGGGTTAGGCTGGCCATCGGGACGCTCCAAGGGGTTTTACCGGCGGTTTCGACGTCTCCGGCTCTGTCTTGATTCATTCTTTCGCGACCGACCGATCGACCCGAGCGTCCCTCCGGATGCGACCGAGCCCAGCCACGTGGAAATCACCGCCGAACGTCTCTCAACCAAAGGGATCACTATCAGCGTCACAAGTCCTAAAACCAACAGGACTATGCGCAGGCGGCGAGGGCTGTATTCCAGCCTTACCTGATGTTCTCCCGGGCCAACCGGGACCCCGATGAATCCGGGCATCAGCATGACCGTATCCCTGCTCGCGCCGTCGATGGTGGCCCTCCAGTTTGGATGGTAGGTGGCTTTCAACAGCAGCAGGCTTTCCCGTTCCACTCTAACGTCTGCCGCGTAGAAATTGCCGCCGATCTCTTCCGAGAGGATTTCACCCAAGACCGGGCCGGCAACAACTGGAGTGTTCGAAATAGCCGCGGCAGCGTCGGAAAGCGGCACTGGTCTGCCATGAGCCTGCGAAGAGCCGCCAAGTGACACCGTCGGGTGATATCTGGCGGCCGGAAGATCACTGCTCATCCAGTCTGATGCCGCGGCAGCAAAGTCCTCCCTGTCGCCAGCGAACGCCAGGCGTGAATCAACCAGTCCGAAATAACCCGTGGTCTCCACCTGGTACAGTCTATGGCGTCCAAACTGCTCCAGCAGCCTCACAAAGTCGGGAAACTCCTGCTTCTCCGGCGCAACCACATACCTGATGTTGAAGAGGTCGTATTGTTCCTGCTTGGACTCGTCGAACTCACGTAGAAGCCCGCTCTGCAACGGGTAGCTGTGGTAAATGGCCCCCATCGTGTCTATTCCTGCGGCACTGAGTAGTGAAAAAACGTTAACGAATCCAACGTTGTAGTCGAGGCCCCAGGTACCCTGGTCGCCTCCGACTGGGCCGGCGTAGACCCTGCCGGGCGGAAGCTGCTTCAGCCTCTGTAACAGGGCGTCTAGGTCCGTCTCTTCGGCGGCCAGGCTGTCTCCGCTGTCCTCGATGACAAAGAAGTTCTCCGAAGCGTACGAGCTTCTCTCAACGTAGGCCGGCATCAAGATGATCACCGTGAACAACAAAGCCCCCGCCACGTACCAGGGCCTAGTCCCGGAAAGCGCCCAACGCCAGGGGGCAGCCAATGCGACTGCCGCCAGTAAGATTCCGCCCAGGTGGACCCCGGCGATGAACCGGTGCATCGGGATGAAAGAACTCAGAGGCAGCAGGTCGATGAGCGGGCCCCAGGTGGACCGTCCGAAATAGAGCAGCAGCCAGACCAGGAAGATTGCCACCGGGATCAGGTATCGCTCCTGACGCCACCGGACCAGACAAACCCCCAAGCCTGCCAGCACGAGGATGGTCAAAGACGGGAACCTGTGAAATCGAACAAATCCCCTTCCACCAGCGAACGGAGCACCACCGAGTGCCCAAATGAGTCCTTGAATATGGGCAGCAGGGTTTGCGTGTTGTTGACGTACGAGAGGTCAACAACGAATGGGATCAGGAAATACGAGGTGACCACCGATACGAGCAGCAGCAAGACCATCAGGCGCAGCCACTGCCTGCCGATCGCCTGAGCGAGCGAGCTTAGAGTGGGGCCTCTAGCGACCTCGACGAGTGCCAGCACACCGAGGCTGATGAAAGCCATATACCCGTACATCAGGTGAGACATCAACAACGCGGCCAAGAGCAATGTCGCCCAGAAATATCCGCCCGTCCCGTATCACCCCGTAGCCCAAGGCTATGGCTGGAGCAAAGAGCGCCATCGCCCAGAGCTGGGAGTAAAGCCCAAACCCCAAGAATGTATAGCTCGCGTAACCGAACCCGAACAGACTATCGGTCGCGGCCAGTGGAGCGACAAGAGCGCCCATTCCAGCCGTTAGATCGTCGAACCCCACCCGTCGTAACGACCAGAAGATAGTTAAGGGAAACAGGCTGAGAAGCAGATAGGTAGACCATCTGATCAGGTCGGCTACCGGGAACACCCCGAAAGTCACGACGTGGAACAGGGCGACCAACAGGTGCGGCAGGTGTTGGTAATAGTGGAAGAAGGGGAATCCCAGGTTCATGGTCCCCTGCCAAGGATCGGTGAAGTTCCGTCCGTGCTCGATCGCCTCGACCGCCATCTGGGCCAACAACAGGTGCATGACGGCGTCGTTTTTGGCCACTATCCCGCTGGTGATCTCGGGGTAAAGCAGCACCAGGTTGAACGCGACCGCGACTAGGAGCACGACAGCGACAATCACCCTCGTCATGGGATCGCGCTCGTCGCCTTTGATAATTCCGGGCGCATCTGGAGTTCCGGACGTATCTGGCCTCAGCACTGTTGGTCGTCCAGGGAACATGCTTTAGCCCTGTCAGCGTCCGCGTTGGCGGTCTGACCTAGCTGTGAGTGGGCGAGTCCGCGGTTGGCGTAGGCGCTAACGTAGTCCGGTGCCAGCAGAATCGCCCTGGCGAAGTCGTCGACGGCCCGCTGGTATTGGCCCAGGTTGAAATACGCGCTGCCCCGGTTGTTGTAGGCCTGAGCCAGGGTCGGGTCCAGCTAGATAGCTTTATCGTAGTTCTCGATGGCCCGCTGGTGTTGTCCCTGGCTGGCGAAAGCGGCTCCCCGGTTGGAATAGGCGTTGCCGAAGTCCGGGTCAAGCTGGATCGCCTTGTCAAAGTCGTTTATCGCCAGTTGGTGTTCACCAAGAAACTGGTAGGCGGAACCCCTGTTGCCAAAGGCTGTGGGCAAGGTCGGGTCTAGTTCGATCGCCCGGTCGTAGTCCTCGATTGCACGCTCGTGCTGGCCCAGGTTGTGGTAGGCAGCCCCCCGGTTGTCGTAGGCCAGGGCCGCCGTGGGGTCTAGGCGAATCGCCTCGTCGAGGTCCTCGATAGCCCTCTCAGTTTGACCGATGTATCCGTAGTTAGACCCCCGGCTGGCATAGACGCTGCTCCGGCCCGGGTCCATCTGGATAACCCTGTCGTATTCCTCGATGGCCTGTTCTTGCTGCCCCAGTTGGGCGTAGGCATCCCCTGCCGCTTCATATTCGTCGATAGCTTGCTGGTCTTGGCCCAGGCTCTGGTAAGCCTCACCCCGGCTGTGATAGGCGAGCGCCAACGTCGAGTCCAGGTCTAAAGCTATATCGAAATCCACGATAGCCTGTTGGTGTTGGCCCAGGTTGAGATAGGCAGACCCCCGGTCCAGGTACGCCAAGGGCGAAGACGAGTCCAGTTCGATCGCTCTGTCGAAGTCGTTTAGGGCCTGCTGGTGCTGGCCCAGACCGGCGTAGGTCCGGCCACGGTAGCGATACGCTCCCTGGTCGTCGCTGTTGAACCGGATGGCGTTATCAAACTGGACCACCGCCTGTTCATAGGCGCCGTCGTTAAAAAACCTAACACCTTGGAAGTAGGGCACTCCCCCAGCGCCGTGGAAAGAGGTTTGGGCTGAACCGCCGATGAAGAATACGGCAACCACGGCAATGATCGCGCCGGCGGCGGCCAGTCCGATGGTTGCGGGAAAAACTGGGATTCCCCGCCAATTTGAGAGCAGTGGTTTGATGCCAGGTCCTCTTCTTAGCAAGTTGTCGAGCACCAACTAGGATGGCACAGAACCTGGGATTATTCCCTAGCGGAACCAGCCCATTCCGCGGAAAAATCCGCGTAGATAGGCAATCTGACCGCCGTGAGCCACGGTGTCCCAGACCATCTGACCCATGCACAAGGCCACCGTGCGAGGCTCGGGGACCGGGCCCATGACGATGGCCCGCTCCAGTTCCTCGTTGGTGATATTGGCTAAAAACTCTCTGGTGTGTTTCTTGACCGCCTCGTAATAGGCGATCTGTACATCCCTGGCTGGCGGGTTCCACTGGGCAACCTGGGCGGCGTTCCAGCCCACTCCTCGGTCGTCCTCATCGGCGGCCATGCCGAATTTCTCGTGCCAGCCCTCGGAAATCCAGACTTGAGTCAGGTCTCGGAGGCGGGTGTGGATGAACATGTCAGTCACTCGAGTCAGGTGCCACAGTATCCAGGCCACGGAATTGCACTGGTCGGTGGGCTGGCGGCCCATAGCCGCTTCGTCCAGATCCACCAGCGCGCTGTCAATCATCTCCCAATTCCGTTCCATCGCCAGAGTAACCGGATCAACTGGGCTTACCATGGTTCCCTCCAATAAGTTGCCAGAGTGACTAATCGGATTCCAAGTCCAGGCTGATATCAAGGGCGTCCACCGAGTGGGTCAATCCACCGATAGAGATTAAGTCCACGCCTGTTTCAGCCACCGCCCGCACCGTGTCGTAGGTGATGCCTCCGGAGGCTTCGACGATCGCCTGGTCGCCGATCACCTTCATGGCGTCGGCCATCTCCGGCACGGACATGTTGTCCAGCATGATGATGTGAGCACCTGCTTCGAGGGCTATTTTCACCTGGTCCATGCTCTCAACCTCCACTTCGACCTTGATTGTGTGGGAGGCGCGGGCCAAGGCCAGTTGAATCACGTCTTTCAGGCCCATCTCGCGGAAGGCGTTGGCCTGGATGTGATTGTCTTTGATCAGGATGCCGTCGGCCAGGTTCATACGGTGGTTGTAACCACCGCCCATGCGCACCGAGTACTTGTCCAGGAAACGGTGACCAGGCACAGTCTTGCGGGTGTCGACGATCCTGGCCTTGAGCCCGCGAACCGCCTCAACGTAGCGGTTGGTGTCGCTGGCGATGCCGCTCATGCGCTGCATGAAGTTGAGTGCGATGCGTTCCGCCCGGAGTATGCCTGCCGCCGAGCCTCGCACCACGGCAATGTCGTCGCCCGGTTTAAGCGGGGCGCCGTCTTGCAAGATGGCTTTGATGTCGAGGGTGGAATCCACCCGCTGGAAGACGGCGATGGCAACATCCACCCCAGCCAGTACGCCGTTGGCCCTGGCCCGCAGCCAGCCCGTGCCCTGAATCTCCGGCGGGACGACAGCCTGGGTGGTAGGGTCGTTAAAGGTCTGGTCTTCTGCGACGGCAGCATCGATCAATGCATAGACGTCGGGGGGGAATTGGCTCATTTTGTGCTTTCCTTAATCTCTGGAGCAAGCGGTGATTCGGCAGGCACAATTGTACCGCAACTGCCACGTCTGAGCCATAAGTGAAAAGCAACGGGAAAAGCAGCGAGGAAAAAATGCGAGACTAGCTGAGGGAGAGCATCCGTTCCAGCGCGATCTTGGCGTCTCGTTTGACGTCTTCCGGCACCGTGATCTCGTTATTTACTTTGCCCTCCAGCAGTCCGTCCAACATCCACAGCACATAGGCCGGGTGGATGCGGTACATGGTGGAGCAGGGGCAGGTCACAGAGTCCAGGCAAAACACCGTCTTGTCCGGGTTGTTGATCGCCAGCCGGTTGACCAGGCTGACCTCGGTGCCAATCCCCCATTTGCTGCCGGCGGGGGCCGAGTTGACCTTCTCGCGGATGAACTCGGTGGAACCAACCAAGTCCGCGGCCTGGACGGTCTCCATTGGGCACTCAGGGTGCACAACGATAGTGATGTCGGGATGAAGTTTCCTGGCAGCCTCGATCTGGCTGACCGTGAACCGTGTGTGGACGGAGCAATGCCCCTGCCACAGGACCATCTTCGCCTTGCGAAGCTGCTCTGGCGTGTTGCCGCCCATCTGCCTAAATGGATTCCAGACGATCATCTCGTCCAGGGGTATCCTCAGTTCCAGGGCTGTGTTGCGGCCCAGGTGCTGGTCGGGCAGGAAGAGGACCTTCTCGCCCTGTTGAAAAGCCCATTCAAGCACGGCTTTGGCGTTGGATGAGGTGCAGACAGTGCCGCCGTTCCGGCCGCAAAGGGCCTTGATACCGGCGATGGAGTTCATATAAGTGACCGGGATGATCCCGCCCGGTCCCAGGACCTCTGCCAGGTCAGACCAGGCGTCTTCCACGTCTTCCATCGGAGCCATGTCGGCCATGGAACACCCGGCGGTGATGTTGGGAAGAATTACTTTCTGATGGGGCGCCGCCAGGATGCAGGCGGTCTCCGCCATGAAATGCACACCACAGAAGATTATGTAGTCTGCCTCGGGGCGGGTGGCTGCTTCGCGGGAGAGCAGATAGGAGTCGCCCTGGAAGTCGGCGTACTTAATCACCTCTTCACGTTGGTAGTGGTGACCCAAGATCGTGACTGTTTTGCCCAGTTTCCGGCGGGCTTCCCCTATCCGGGAGTCAAGCTCATCGGCAGTGTAGTGGAGGTACTCTGCAGGTATCTCTTGCCAACGCACGTTCACGGCCATCTCTTCGGCCAGCGGCTTGGCGGGGAGTTCGTCTTCGGTCCTACAGAATGCTGAGTGTTCGATCTCTGTGACCGGCACAATGGGCCGACGGCTAGCTAAAGCCATTAATCGTTGCCTCGAAAGTTCTGTAATTTCGCTTCTACAGCCAGTGTTCCCTGCAGGGACCAGGGGCTGGAGCGTTCAATCTTCACTGTGACCAATTCGCGTTGATGATACGCCTCATCCTCGAAGAACACCAATTTGTGGGAGCGTGTGCGGCCTTGCCATTTGCCCCGGCGGCGGCCTTCGACGAGGATCTCTTGATAGCCGCCCACCAGTTTGGCGTTGATCTCAGTCTGTATCTGCTCTTGCTGGCGGTCCACCCGCTGGCGGCGGATGGTTTTCTCCTCTTCGGGTACGGCATCATCCATGGTCCGCGAGGCTATGGTGCCTGGCCTGGTCGAATAAGCGGCGCAGTGGACCTTATCCAACCGCAGCTCTGCAAGCAGGTCCATGGTCTGCTGAAATTGTTCTTCCGTCTCGCCCGGAAAGCCCACGATGATGTCGGTATTCAGGGCTACATCAGGCATGGTTTCCCTGATCCGGCCGACCAAGTCCACGTATTCCGCGCGGCTATACTGGCGCCGCATCTCGGTCAGTATGCCGTCGTCGCCGGCCTGTACCGGAAGGTTTATATGCTCACAGACCTTGGGCACGTCGGCCACTGCCTGGATGATCTCTTGGGTCATGAACTTCGGGTGGGAGGTTAAGAAACGTATGCGCTCGATGCCGTCAACTTCGTTCAACCTGGCAAACAAGTGCGCCAGGTTCGGTTGGTCCGGCAGATCATGACCGTAGGCATCCACCGTCTGGCCCAGTAGAGTGACTTCTTTCACGCCTCGATCGGCCAGGGTCTCAACTTCCAACGCGACCTCTGGGATGGGGCGGCTGACCTGGCGTCCCCGGCGATAGGGGATGATGCAGAAGGTGCACATCAGGTCACAGCCGTGGATGATGGGCACGTGGCAGGTCACATCGGGCCGGTTTGGTGTCAGCGGGCCGACGCAGCCCTCCCAGTCAACGCCGATACGCTCTCCGATCATCTCCAGGAGCGGGTCGAACTGTTGGGGCCGCATGAACACATCGACGTAGGGGAATCGGCGGGCTAGCTCGTCGGAATTAGGCCCAACCATACAGCCCATGAGGGCAACGATTCGTTCGGGTTGGTCTTTCTTGAGGGGGGCCATCCAGGCCAGGTTGCTGACAACCTTGTCTTCGGCGCCCTGACGCACCACGCACGAGTTGAGCACGATAACGTCGGCGTCGGCGGCCTGCTCAACCGGCTGAATCCCCATCTGCTCTAAAGCAGCTCCGAGACGTTCGGAGTCGGCGGTATTCATCTGGCAGCCAATGGTCCAAAGGTAGTAACTATTCATGAGAAAGGGCTAAAGGTAGCGCTTCTATTCCTAGCTTAAGAAACCGTAAATCGCCAATTCTGAGCTATCGGCGACGAATCTACTAAAATAGTGGTGGCGGAAAGAGAGGGATTCGAACCCTCGGAACCTTTGCAGGCTCACGCGATTAGCAGTCGCGCACATTCGTCCACTCTGTCATCTTTCCACGCACTGTCTAAATGTTACCAAATGTGCCTACGCCCATCAATACCCGGCGTGAATGGGCGGTGAGGATGTGGGTGGTGAGGATGATGGTGGTGAGCTTCTGAATATCCTTTTTGGGTGGGGCTTCACCTTTAATGCTCATCAAGCGGATAACATTGGTCGATATTCGATTATTTGCGGCAGTATCTGATAAGATTTCGGTGTTGACACCCCTTAACACCAGCCATATGATTGTGCGGGACTTTTGATGCATAGCCAATTTGCCCATGACGATGGGCCCATGAATGCCAACCGGCCCTCAAACTGCGGAGAGTGATACCCATGGATGAACTGGACCGAAAGATCATCGCCCTGCTCCAACTAGACGGTCGGGCCTCAAACGCCAAGATCGCCCGTGAGGTTGGAGTTAGCGAAGGGACTGTCCGGCGCCGGTTGCGCCGCTTGGTCAACGACGACGTCGTCAAGATCATTGCTGTTCCGAACCTCGAAAAACTGGGCTATGCCACCACCGCCCTGATCGGCCTGCAGACCGGGCCCGGCAAGTCGGACGCGGTGGCCGAACAGATCGCCAAGCTCGACGAAGCCCACTACGTGGCAATCACCACCGGCGCCTATGATGTATTCATCTGGGCTGGGCTGGAGTCCGCTGAAGGCCTGGGGACGTTTCTGCGGTCCAAGGTCGGCATCATCGACGGAGTTCAGCGCACCGAGACCTTCGTGAACCTTTCGATTAAAAAGCGCACCTACGGCCTAGTTCTCTAGCCCAGTCGGTAAAAAGCGCGCCTACGGCCTAGTTCTCTAGCCCAGTCGGTAAAAAGCGCACCTACGGCCTAGTTCTCTAGCCCGGCCTGACCGAAAACAAACTTGAAACTTGTACCACCGCCTGATGGGCGGTGGTATTTTTTTGCTCCGTCGTGTTGCAATGACGATGCGCTATGCTATAATTCCAGTGCCTTTTCACCAGCCGCAACCAGGCTCATTAAAACCCTGATTGAGGGGCTGGAGCTATATTGAAGATAGGAGCATTCCACTATGACCTACATTATTGTCGAGCCTTGCGTTGGACTAAAGGATTCGGCTTGCGTCGATGTTTGCCCCGTTGATTGCATCTACACTCGCGACCAGGACGACATGTTCTACATCAGCCCTGACGAGTGCATCGACTGCGCTGCCTGCGAGCCCGTCTGCCCCGTGACGGCCATCTTCGCCGAGGATGCAGTTCCCGCTCAGTGGACTGAGTACATCGCTAAGAACTACGACTACTTCAAAAACGTCGATCCCTCCGAACTTAAGCGCAAGTAAGAGCGGATTCTTCTGGTCTCCGATAGAGACTGGGAAGAGGGTTCAGCACATCCAGGGACGGCCTCCTGGGAACGAAACTATAAAACCTTTAAAGGGTCGCCCTTTAAAGGTTTTATATCGTCCGCTAGCGATCTCGTTCCGGGAGTTATCCCTGGAATCGTTGGGATGTTTGGGTTGGGACGCGCACTACAGACCACCTACTTTTCCCTCGATTTACCAGGACGCAACCAGATACTACGGCTAGGAGCCCTCAAATGATTGTCGACTCAACCCCCGAATTCGTAGAAGAAGCTTATAAGAAGATGGAGCGCAACCTGGAGGTTGTGCGATCCCGGTTCAACCGGCCGTTGACTCTGGCTGAGAAGTTGCTCTTGGGACACCTGGACGACGCAAAGGGCGCCGAGCTTGAACCAGGCGAAAGCTACATCATGCTCAACCCGGACCGTGTTGCTCACCAAGACGTGACCGGGCAGATGGCCATCCTCCAGTTCATGCAGTCTGGACGCACCGAAGTCGCCGTACCCACTACCGTCCACTGCGACCACTTGATCCAGGCCCGTGTCGGCGCATCGTCCGACCTGCAAGACGCTCTGAACGAAAGCAGTGAAGTCTACCAGTTCCTGGAGTCGTCCTGCCGCAAATACGGCATGGGCTTCTGGAAGCCCGGCTCCGGCATCATCCACCAAGTGAACCTAGAGAACTATGCCTTTCCTGGATGTCTGGTCATCGGGACCGACTCACACACCCCCAACGCCGGCGGCCTGGGCTGTCTGGCCATCGGTGTGGGCGGGGCCGACGCTGCCGATGTGATGGCCGGCCTGCCCTGGGAAGTCCGCTACCCCACTCTGGTGGGCGTTCGCCTCACCGGCGAGCTCAGCGGTTGGACCGCCCCCAAAGACGTGATCATCTACCTAGCCGGCGTTCTCACGGTTGCTGGCGGTACCAACGCCATCATCGAATACTTCGGTCCCGGCGTGAACTCCATCAGCTGCACCGGCAAGGCCACCATCACCAACATGGGCGCCGAGTTGGGCGCCACCGGTGATGTCTTCCCCTTCGACGAGCGGATGGCAACCTACCTGAAGGCCACGCGCCGACCCGAACTGGCCGAGCTGGCTGAGAAGTACAAGCACCTCCTCATCGCCGACCCCGAGGTTGAGAAGGACCCGGCCCAGTACTACGACCGCATCGTGGAGATCGACCTCTCCACGCTGGAGCCTCACATCACCGGGCCTCACTCGCCCGACCGCGCCCGCCCCATATCCGCCATGGCCAAAGAGGTCATTGAAGAAGGCTTCCCCGACAAGGTCTCTGCGGCGTTGGTCGGTAGCTGCACCAACTCGTCCTACGAAGACATGAGCCGCTGCGCCGACGTGGCCAACCAGGCTACGGCCCACGGCCTCAAGTCGGTATCTAATTTCATGATCACCCCCGGTTCCGAACAAGTGCGGGCAACGATTTCCCGTGATGGCCAACAGGCTGATCTGGAAGAGCTTGGCGGCGTGGTCTTGGCCAACGCCTGTGGCCCCTGCATCGGCCAGTGGAAACGGGACGAGATGCCCGAGGGCGAGCCGAACTCCATCGTCACCTCTTACAACCGTAACTTCCCCAAGCGGAACGACGCCAATTCAGGCACCATGAACTTCATCACCAGCCCCGAGCTGGCCGTCGCGCTTAGCCTGGGCGGCAGTTTGAGCTTCAACCCAATGACCGACACCCTCACCGGCGCCGACGGCAAAGAGTTCATGCTTGAAGCACCCAAACCGGCGCCTGAAGTCCCGGCCAACGGCTTCGACTCCGGAGCGGAAACCTACGTTGCCCCGCCCGAAGACGGTAGCGGAGTCAACGTGAATGTTGACCCCACCAGCACCCGGCTACAGGTCCTCGAACCGTGGCCCGCATGGGACGGCGAAGACTTCACCGACATGCCCGTGCTGGTGAAGGCCTCTGGCAAATGCACCACCGACCACATCTCTCCGGCCGGAGCCTGGCTGCGCTTCCGGGGACATCTAGATAACCTGAGCGACAACATGTTCTTGGGCGCGGTCAACGCTTTCACCGACGACCCGGGCACGGGATTGAACCAGCTCTCCGGCGAGCAGATCCAGCCGATCCCCGAGATCGCCAGGGAGTACAAGGCCCAGGGCATGCAGTGGATCGCCATCGGTGACAACAACTACGGAGAGGGCAGCAGCCGTGAGCACGCGGCCATGTCCCCTCGGATGTTGGGTGCGGCCGCGGTAATCACACGCAGCTTTGCCAGGATCCACGAGGCCAACCTCAAAAAGCAGGGCGTACTGCCTCTGACATTTGAGGACGCAGGCGACTATGACCTCATCCGGGCCGACGACCGGTTGAGCATCATCGGCCTGGCCAACATAACACCGGGGCAGCCTCTGATCTGCGTGGTATCCCACGACGACGGCGAGGAAGATCGCATCAACCTGCGCCACACCATGAACCCCGGTCAGATAAACTGGTTCCAGGCCGGTTCCGCCATGAACCATATGAAGAACACGGCAGGGTAGTAGGCAAAAGTACCGGTTCTTGCCAAACCACCTTGGTATAAGGCAATCGGTGGTTCGACAGGCTCACCATGAGCGGAATGGCTGACTGTCCACCATGAGCGGAAATGTTAGCCGCTCATCCTGAGCCTGTCGAAGGACCCCGGCGGCCAACCTATGGACCCGGACAACAAAAAAGGGCACCCCGATCGGGGTGCCCTTTTTTCTAACTAGCTAGCTGTTTAGCCCAGGTCATCCAAACAGGCATCGATCGGCTTGCTGAGGCAGGAGAATATCGGAGTGTCGACCAGCGTGTAGGGCCGGGCCTTCGACTCCCTGAGGTCCATGACCAGGTCCAAGAAATGGGACGGGTCATCAGTCTCGAACCCTAGCACAAACTCCTGATCGTCCAGCCCGAATGAATACGCGGTACTGATCTTGACGTCCGGGTATTTGTGCCCGATGACGAAGTGCTCGTTCATCAGGCTCTGGCGTTCTTCCTTGGGCAGCTGGTACCAGTCATGGGTCTTGATGAAGGGGTAGATAAAGAGGTATTTCCGGCCGATGATTCGCATCGTCGCAGCGCCGGTCCCTTCTTGGCCCTCGTGCTTGTGGTCGTCGATGTACGGCGACCGGCGGGTCATCGCCAGGTACGAATAGGGCATCGTCAAATATGGGGCAAGGTCGGTGTGGTTGACCCTGGCCATCAGTTCATTGATAGCCTCGATCTCTTCACTTACCTTCCAGAGCAGGAAATCAGCATCGCCCCGGGTGCCCACCAGGCTGTAGCTGGACATGGACACGCGGTCTGAGAACTCGCTCAGCACCTCGGCGAACTGTGCTTTAGAGTCTTGGCGTTCCTTCACTGGAAGCTGGCGCCACGCCGGGTCTACTTTGAAGAATGAGTACTTTACGAAATCTCGCCTGACTTGTTCTGTCATCTAACCCTACTTCGCGGAGTTTTTTGGGAACCCGCAGACAAATGAGGATGCGGTGTATCGGAATAATCATAGCAACGGCGAACTGCTTGTGGCAATGTAAAGCTAGCAGAATCTACCGAAACCTCAGCAGCCCGTTGATTTCCCGCCCGGCGGTGCTACAATCTGCGGGTGCCCCGCAAGAGGGCTCCGAATGCCCCACGCAGGGAAAAAATCACCCTAACAACGGCAAGATCGAGGTTGTAGCAATGGTTACTTTAGGCTCAGGTTCCTGGACTTACGAGGTAGAAGAGGGTTGGGGCAAGCTCCCCGACGGTTATTCCTTCAAAGAATGCGCCGCGGTCGGCGTTGACGCCCAGGACAACGTTTACGTTTTCAACCGGGGCGAGCACCCCATGATCGTCTTCGATAAGGACGGCAATTTCCTCCGTTCCTGGGGCGAGGGCGTTTATCCGCGTGCCCACGGCATCACCATGGGCCCCGATGACAGCATCTACCTGACTGATGACGGCGACCATACCGTGCGCAAATGCAACATGGACGGCTCGGTCATCTTTACCCTCGGCATCCCCGGCACGCCGGCTCCGTTCATGAGCGGCGACCCCTTCAACCGCTGCACACACGTGGCCCTGGACCCTCAGACAGCCGAATTCTACGTGTCTGACGGCTACGGCAACGCCAGAGTGCATAAGTACTCTCCGGACGGCAAGCTGCTCTTCTCCTGGGGCGAATCGGGCACCGGCCCCGGACAGTTCAACATCGCCCACAACGTCTGCACCGACAAAGACGGCTGGGTCTACGTGGCTGACCGCGAGAACCAGCGGATCCAGGTCTTCGACAAGAACGGCAAGTTCGAGACTCAGTGGAAGGACATGGCCCGCCCCTGCGGCCTGTTCATCGACACCAGCGGCGACCAACGGGTCTACGTTGGCGAACTGGGCGCGGCCATCGTCCCCAATGAGAAGGCCAACGGCCTTGGCCCCCGCATCGGCATCATGGACACCAAGGGGAATTACCTGGCCAAGCTCGGCGATGTCCCGGAAAGTGAAGAGGCCGGCAGCTTCATCGCTCCCCACGGCGTCTGCATCAACTCCAAGGGCGACATCTTCGTGGGCGAGGTTTCCTACACCCACACCGGAAGCAAGCTCTCCCCGCCCCGCGAGGTCCGCTCCCTACAAAAGCTGACCAAGAAGTAGGGCCTTGCCGACGACCCCTCATCGACAAACAATTCCTTCTCCCTTGCGAGGGAGAAGGGACAACTTCTCTTCGGAGCAAACATCCACATGGAAGTACGACTTGGCAGCCTGAAACGGGATGCCGAAGAAGCCCAGGGCACGACGGTCATCATCGATGTCTTCCGGGCTTTCACCACGGCGGCCATCGCCTTTGACCACGGAGCCAAGGAGATTACGCTGTTCGCCGAACCGGAAGACGCGCTCGCCCTGCACAAGAAGGGTGTTGGCGATTATCTGATGGGAGAAGTCGGCGGGAAAAAGCCGGACGGGTTCGACTTTGGGAATTCCCCCCACGAGATATCCCAGGTGGACCTGACAGGAAAGACTCTGATCCAATCCACCAGGGCCGGGACGGTGGGAGTCGAAGCAGCCGTGAACGCCTCAGAAATTTTCCTGGGGTCTTTCGTAGTCGCACAGGCCACAATGGATGCCGTTAAGGCTGGTGCGCCGGAGCTGGTCTCAATAATCGCCATGGGAGACCAGGGAGTGGCGCGTGCTGACGAAGACGAGCACTGCGGGATCTATCTCCGAAATATCCTGGAAGGCCGGAAGCCCGACTTCGCTGCAGTCAAAAGCCTGGTACTCGAGGGCGGGGCCACCCAGAAATTCTTCGATCCCAACCAGCCTCAGTACCATCCTGAAGATGTGACGCTGGCGTTGGAAGCCGACCGCTATGACTTCGCCATGAAGATCAGCCGGGAAGACGGCCTACTGGTGGCCCGGAAGCACGCGCTCTAGACCCTCAGACTTTGGCCGGGAACCGGTCCAGCTTCAGGTGCTCGACGCCGGGCACGTCGGATTTACCGTCGGCGATAAAGTCGCATACCATCTGCGCCATACCGGTGCTCCAAAGGATCCCTTTGCGGCCTGCCCCCGTTGCAACGTAGAGATTGTCCCAACCGTTGACCTTGTCCACGATAGGCATGCCGTCGCCCGACAGAGGCCGCAGGCAGGCAGTCTGCTGCACAAGCTCGACATCATCCATCCCGGGAATCATCTTCAAGAAATCGGCCATGATGCTGTCACGGGCGGCGGAATTTTGACTGTTGTCAAAGCCGGATTCTTCCTCAGTTGTGCCCGCCCAGATCAGTCCATCAGCCTTGGTGGCCACGTAACTGTGGGAGTAGTTCACGGCTAATTTCAGGGGTTCACGTTCGCTGCGCAGCCTGAGTATCTGACCTTTGAGGGGTGTGACGGGTATGTCTGCACCGCACCATTCCGAGGCCAGCCCGGTCCAAGGGCCCATGGCCAACACCACGGTTCCGGCGTTGATGGTGCCATTTTCTAGCTGAACTCCAACCACTCGTTCACCGTCGGTGATCAGTCCGGTGGCCCGGCGTTGAATCATTTCCGCTTTATACCGCTCCCCAGCCCGCATGGCTGCGAGAATGAACCGATACGGCTCCACGGCGCCCGGACTCTGCTCGAAGAGCGCTCCGGCGATCTCACCGCTAACCTGAGGCTCTTGTTTCCTGGCCTGCGAGTTGTCCAACCATTCGACGTGGAACCCGCCGACGTCCTTCATCCATTCGATGTCTTTCTTAGCCGCACTCACTTCATCGTCGGTGAAGGCCAGGTGGAGCCGGTCGCGAAGTTCGAACCCTACATCTATCCCAGAAGCGTCATGCAGCTCTCTAGCCAGGCTCCGGTGGCGGCCGTAGCACCACAGGCTGAATTCCAAAAGCGGTTCCGGCATACCGATACCGGTCAGCGGGTCCAACCCGCCAAAGGCGAAACCAGAGGCGTGGGCTCCCAGGGAGTCGGCCTCTAAGATTGTTACTTTATAGCCGCGCCGGCCCAGGAAATAGCCGCTTAAGCAGGCTACGATACCACCGCCGACAATCACCACATCCTTTGAATCAGTGGTCAATTTTTCTCTCTCTTTTGCGGCCCGTGTCTCGCCAAAGCATTAGGAAAACGCTGGCAAAATAGGGCAACATGTTATGTCCGCTAACGAGCTTACCACAGGCGCGGAGCGTGTGTGTTGAATCCCCGGAATACCGCCTGACTAAAGCCCTTTGAACCAGACCTCGAACCGGTCCAGATCAGCCATGTCGCCCCGGACCGACAGCTTGCCCAGGTGCATGCCATCGGCAGCAGTCAAACGTCCGTAGGTGAACAGCAGGTAGTTCTCTCCCGTCGTTGCCAGCATAAGGTCCGCCCCAGCAGCAGCACCGTCATCCACCTTGAAATTGTCTCCGGTGACCGTCAGATGGTTCAGTTCTGAATCGATCGTGAACTCAAAGACCAGCGGTTTCGGCAAGGGCGACGACGGCCGAAAACACATCTTCAGCCACCGGGGAGACATATCCAGCAAGATTGGCACGCAGTCGGGGTCCAGGCCGGGGTTGGTCTCGAGCGCAAAGCGTATGTCGTAGTCGTGTAATGCGAGCTCTTGGATGCGGAGTTCAACGTAGGCGGCCGCCGTCATAGCGCCCCGCCGGACGTGCCAGGCTAAAGTCTCCCACGAGTCTCCACTGAACTGATCAAACTCATGGTGGAGCTTCTCGTAGCTGGCATCGAACTCTTCCAGCATGCGGCCTTCCAGTTGGTTGCGGCGGTCGATGTCGCGCTGGGCGTTGGTGGCGGAAAGCTCAGCAGGTTGCGGAGGCACAAACCCTGCTGGCGGATTGGAGTCGCCGCCCCGGCCGCGTTCCATGCTTTCTCCCTGCCGTTCCGCGCCACCGATCAGGTGACTCACCACGTCTCTGACCTGCCACTCTGCGCAGGCGCTGGGCAGTTCCCACTGCTCCGGGGTCAACTCCCCCAGGTATCCCCTGATCTTGGCGGCCAGCCGCTTGGCCACTTCAACTCTATGCTCGATCTCAGTGATCTCAGCCGCCATTTAACCTGCTCCTGTGCCCTGTATTTTTACCTAGACGCGGACCGGTGGCGTCGGCATCGGCGTTCTTGTACAATCTCAGGCAATCCTGACCAGGCAATTTTGCCCGGGGCCTAGAGCCAGAAAAAGGAACGTCCAGACATGAAATTGTGCTTCTTTCACCTGATGCCCTACCAGGACCTGCCCGATAGCTTCGAGAAAGACTATCACAGCGTATGGGTGGACGCACCCAACTCCCTTTTCGACCCGGAAAAGGGGCACCATATGTACAACGATTTCCTCGACGAGCTGGAATACGCCGAGAAGATGGGTTTCGATGCCATCTGTGTGAACGAGCACCACGGCAACGCCTACGGCATGATGCCTTCGCCGAACCTGATGGCGTCGGCCATGATCAGGGCGACGTCCGAGGCTGCAGTCGTTGTATTGGGCAACAGCTTGGCGCTCTATAACCCGCCGATCAGGGTCGCTGAAGAGATGGCCATGCTGGACGTCATGAGCGGCGGGCGGCTCATCGCCGGGTTCCCACTGGGTACGGCCATGGACACCATCTTCGGTTACGGCCAGGTCCCAGTCACCCTGCGGGAGAAGTACACAGAAGCCCATGACCTGGTCATGAGGGCCTGGAAAGAACGGGAGCCCTTCGCCTTCAACGGTAAATACACCCAACTGCGCTACGTAAACATCTGGCCCAGGCCCTACCAGCAGCCCCATCCGCCCATCTGGGTGCCCGGCAGCGGCAGCCTGGAGACCTGGGACTGGACCATCGACAACGACTACGTCTACTGCTATCTGAGCTATTCCGGCTACAAGGTGGGTAAGACCATCATGGACGGGTTCTGGGACCAGATGGAACGGAAGGGCAAAGAGTTCAATCCCTACCACGCCGGGTTCCTGCAGATCGTCGCGGTTTCCGAGACCGACGAACAAGCCCAGGAATACAAGGACTCCATCGAGTATTTCTTCAAGAAGAGCCTGCACATTCCCGCTGGTTTCGGTAACCCGCCCGGCTACCGGTCGGTCAAGACCAACGCCTCGCAAGCCGGTGCGTCCACCTCGGACTCGCGGACCAAGCAGCTCAGCGATTTCACCTGGACCGATTATCTGGAGGCAGGCAACGTCATCGCTGGCAGCCCCAAGACGGTGATTGAAGAACTGACCCACGCCGTCAAGGAACTGCGGGTGGGTAACCTTATGCTGTTGCTCCAGTTCGGCGACATGCCCAAAGAATTGGCCCTGAAGAACACCACTCTGTTCGCCAACGAGGTCATGCCTCACATGCGTGACATCTGGTCCGAATACGAGACCCGTTGGTGGCCGGAAAAATTGTCGCCGGCTGCCCAGAAATCCAGCACTTAGCAGGTGGTATAACTTTGGCTCAAGAACCGATCTCAACTCAAGATTCCCACCCCCGCCAGCGCGTAACCGCCGGCGCGGTAGATGTGTCCTACGTGGATACCGGCAATGGAGACCCCATCGTGTTTCTCCACGGTAATCCCACGTCGTCATACCTCTGGCGCAACATCATCCCCCATCTGACGTCTGCCGGCCGGTGTTTGGCTCCCGACCTGATGGGTATGGGTGAGTCGGGTAGCTCGCCCAACGGCTCATACCGGTTCGCCGACCACAGTGCGATCTTGGACCAGTGGTTCGACGCCGTGGGCCTGACCGACAATGTCACTCTGGTGATCCACGACTGGGGCTCAGCCTTGGGGTTCCACTGGGCCAAGCGTCATCCGGAACGGGTCAAGGGAATCGTCTACATGGAGGCCATCGTCAGACCGGTCACCTGGGAAGAGTGGCCGGACGCCGCACGCCAGGTGTTCCAGGGGTTCCGCTCGCCTGCGGGAGAAGAAATGGTCTTAGAGAAGAACCTCTTCGTGGAACGGGTGCTGCCTGGCAGTGTGATCAGAGGCCTGACAGAAGCAGAGATGACCGTCTACCGCAAGCCTTATCTGGAGGCCGGAGAATCGCGCCGGCCCACGCTGACCTGGCCGAGGGAGATCCCCATCGACGGAGAGCCTGCAGACGTGGTCCAGATAGCCTCTGACTACAGCGAGTGGCTCGCAGCCAGCCAGGTGCCCAAGCTGTTCATCAATGCCGAGCCGGGCGCCATTCTCACCGGGCCCCAGCGTGAGTTCTGCCGCACCTGGCCCAACCAGCAGGAAATGACTGTCAAAGGGACCCACTTCATACAAGAGGACTCACCAGCCGAGATCGGGCAGGCGATCGCTCAGTGGTACCAGGCTCTTTAAGAAAAAATATCCGAAACCAAATCCGTTCGTGGTGAGCTTGTCGGACCATTATTTTCGCGGAGAGGCCCTTCGACAGGCTCAGGACGAACGGGCCAAAACTAGCTAATTTCGCGAAACACATATCTGCAACAGTGGGTCAAATAACGGAGTAGACATGCCGGAGACTTTGAACATTTCCCTGCGGGGCGGCGATTTTGAGGCCGAGGTGCTTAAAGGCGGCAGCGGGCCGCCACTGCTGTACCTGCACGGCGCAGTCGGACAGAAGGGTTGGGCGCCGTTCCTGGACGCTCTTGCTGAGAAATTCACTGTCTACGCTCCCTATATGCCCGGCTACTCCAAGTCCAACGGCCTGGAGAAGCTGGACGACGTCGCCGACCTGACCCTCTACCAGTTCGAACTCCTGGATGCCCTGGGCGTGTCAAAGACCCATGTGGTGGGCCATTTCCTGGGCGGCATGATCGCCGCCGAGATGGCCGCCTACTCACCCAGCTATGTCGACCGCCTGGTCCTGGCCGCACCGGCGGGAACCTGGCTGGACTCAGACCCCGTTGCCGATCTTTTGGCCATGACTGAAAAAGAATTGCTGGAAAACCTCTGGTCCTCCGCATCCAGTTCCATGAGCCTGTCTACCGCCGATTTCGAAGCTAATTCTCGGTTGAAAGCCGCTCTGTCCGCCGACCGGATGCAGGACTTGACCGCCGCCGGAAAGTTCCTCTGGCCCATCCCGGACCGTGGCCTCAAACGCCGGGCCTACAGGATCAAGGCGCCATCCCTGATCTTGTGGGGCGAGAACGACCGGATAATTCCGCCGGTCTATGCCGATGACTTTTCTAAACTGGTAGCCGGCTCCCAGGTATCGGTCATACCCAATGCCGGGCACCTTTTGATGATCGAACGGGCCGAAGTCTTCGCCAGCGCCGTATCAGATTTCCTAAGCTAGACTTTAGGCTGTTCCGGGGGTTCAACACTGGAATAATTATCTGAATTCCTAAAACCATCGGTCATCGAGTAGACCAGCCGGTCGACGTTATCCCAAGACACTATTATCATGCTGGTGGCCGTCATGGCTGAATCCTCCCAGGTCACCCGAGGTGCGAATGACTCTCCAAACGCAAGAACGATTGTCAGCCCTGGAACACATCCTCCAAGAGATGGGCTCGGTTGCCGTGGCCTTCTCCGGGGGCGTAGATAGCACTCTGGTCGCCGTGGCGGCCCACCGAGTCCTTGGCGACAAGGCATTGGCCGTAACCGCCGTTTCACCGGCCCTGGCCAAGCGCGAGCTGGAAGAGACAGTGAGCCTGGCCGAGCAGTTCGGGTTCGCCCACCGCATCATCCACACGGACGAGATGGCCCAGGAAGGCTATGTGGCCAACTCTCCCCAGCGCTGCTACTTCTGTAAGACCGAACTCTACGGCCAACTCACCGAGCTGGCGGAAAAAGAGGCCATCCAGTGGGTGGTCAACGGGGCCAATACTGACGACATCGGCGACTACCGCCCCGGCATGGTGGCCGCGTCCGAGCACAAGGTCCGCAGTCCCATGGTGGAAGCCGGGCTGACCAAGGCCGACGTGCGCGCCATCGCCAAGTCTCTGGACATACCCATCTGGGACAAACCGGCCCAACCTTGTCTCTCTTCCCGTATCCCCTACGGCATACCCGTAACCGTCGAGAGCCTATCAAAGATCGAACGCGCTGAAGACTACCTCAGGGGTCTGGGCCTGAAAGAGGTCCGGGCCAGGCACCACGACCAGCTCTGCCGCATCGAGGTCAGCGAGGATGAGATCGACCTAGCCTTCGGCCGCCGCAAGGAGATTGTCGCAGCCATCAAGAAGATCGGTTATCTCTGGGTGTCGCTCGATATGTCCGGGCTTCGCTCGGGCAGCCTCAACGACCAACTCAACCTGACAGAAAATGCCAACCAAAATCCCTTAGCAATCGGATTGAAGGCCGGGTTATGAGAATAGCCTTCATACAACCAATCGGCGGCGCCAGCGGCGATATGATGCTGGGCGCTCTGACTGACCTGGGTATGCCCATCGAACACCTGGAGAGTGAGCTGGACAGGCTGAACGTCGGCGGCTACCGCTTGGAGGCACGCACGGAGACCCGCTGCGAGATGCGCGGGACTTATCTGAAGGTTGACCTGGAAGACGAAACCCGCTATTCGCCCAAGCAGTTGCTGGAAACAGTCGATGGCAGCAGCCTGTCCGACCCCGTGAAAGACCGGTCCTGCCGGGTACTGAAGGCGCTCTGGGAAGCGGAATGCCGAGTCCACGGTGAAACCCAAGACATATTAGAACTTGAAGAACTGGGCAGCGTCGACACCCTCGTCGACGTGGTCGGCTCATCAATCGGGTTCGAATACCTTGGTGTTGCCGGCATCCACGCCGCACCCCTGGTCATCGGCAATGCCACCCCGCCGCGCTGGGCTGGTGGTTATTCCAACCCTGCGCCGGCCACATTGGAGTTGATCGCCGCGGCAGGAGCGCCGGTCATCGGCGACAAACCGATGTATGAAGAAGCCGGCGAACTCACCACGCCCACGGGAGCGGCACTAATCACGACCTTGGCCGAATTCGGACGGCCCGCCTTTTCCGTCGACCGCGTTGGTCTGGGGCTGGGCACCAAGGACCCGGCCGGGTTTCCCAACGCATTACGGGTCTGGCTGGGAGAGATGGCCCAAGCCGAGGCTGGTTCGACGACACAACAGGGCCAGGTGGTGCTGTTGGAGACAAACCTAGATGATGTTTCCGGCCTAGTGCTGGGCTATGCCCAAGAGAAGTTATTCGCCATTGGCGCACTGGACGTCTGGAACACGCCCATCCAGATGAAGAAGAACCGCCCCGGCACTGTGCTCTCGGTGTTGGTGCCCAAGGACAAAGAGCGGGAGGCGTCGGAGGTCATTCTCCGGGAGACGCCCACGCTGGGCATCCGCACCCGCCTGGTCGACCGGCACGTCGCTGACCGCCAGATGAAAACCATCGAGACCGATCTGGGGACCATCACGGTAAAGGTCAAGATATTAGATGGCCGGCCGGTCAGCGCGTCTCCGGAGCCTGATGAGGTCCGCCGCATCGCCCTGGAGACGGGCATCCCATTCCAGGAGGTCTATCAGAGGGCCACTGAAGCAGCTAGGCAGCAGTTACTCGGCTAGAAGCCATTTCGTTCTAAGGCAGCCAGGCAGCAATTACTCGACTAGAAGCCAAATTAATCGGAGAGAGGGGAAAATGTACGACTACTCTAAATTCTCAGACGCAGACCTGAAAGAGTGCGGAGCCAACCTGGCCGCATTGGGTGCCGGGTCTTCCAACATGGAAGAGGTGGCCAACAAGACCGTGAACTACCTGTACGACAATATCAGCGACGCCACAGGCGGCAGCGCCAATGCTCTGGTACGGTTCTACAAGACCCACCCTTACGACCAACTAGACCAGGGCCTGCAGGGGTTCGCCCAAGGCATCTTGGGTTCAGCTCCCAACTCCGACACCAACTGTCTAACCATGCTCGGCACCACCGGCGATAACGACGACTGGAAGTCCCGGGGCAAGTCCAATGGTCACCGAGCCATCCCTTTGGCTTCCGCCGACATGGTGGCCAGCATTCCCATGATATCCCGGCTACTGACGCAGTTCGGCATCTACGTAGGGTCAGTGATGCGCCCGGACCCGATGCTTATCGGCGACATGTCTAAAAAGACCTACAACACGTTCTTCGTGCCCGAAGCCGTGGGCAGCCCTTACATCCCAGCCCAAGACGATTTCGTTATACCCAATGGGATCAAGTCAGTATTGGGTTTTGGCGGCGTGCTGTCGTCAGGAGAATTGTTCGTGGTGATCATGTTCTCGAAGATCAGCATCCCCGCCGACCTGGCCAACAAATTCAGCGCGGTGGGCGCCAGTGTCAAAGAGGCGGTCGAGCCGTTTGTCGGCAACAAGGTTTTCGCATAACATCAGGTAATCGATCTCTGGGGCCGGAAGGATTATCTTCCGGTCCCAGCGTAGCCACTTAGGAGCATAACCATCGAAGAGAGCCGCTTGAGGGACCTTCTGGAACGGTTCAAAGAGAACGGTATGACCGTGGATACCGCCGTGGAACAGCTGCGCGACCTTCCCTACCAGGACATCGGGTTCGCCAAGCTGGACCATCACCGTCCCCTGCGTACCGGCTGGCCCGAGGTCGTCTTCGGCAAGGGTAAGACCCCGGATCAGATTGCCCAGATCGTCAGCGCCATGAAGGGACGCGGTCATCCGGTGCTGGTCACGAAATCGGACGAAGAAGCCTACCGGGAAGTCCTTAAGGACACGCCCGAGGCCGAGTTCCACAAACTGCCCAAGGCCATCGTCGTCCCCGGGCCAGAGCAAACAACCCTGAAACAGGGCATAACCGTTGTGACCGCCGGCACCGCCGACCTACCCGTGGCCGAAGAGGCTGTCCTGACCGCCTCGCTCATGGGCAACGACGTTACTCTGGTGAGCGATGTTGGGGTGGCCGGGCTGCACCGGCTGCTGGACCAAGTGCCGGTCATCCAAAAAGCTCGGGTGTTGATCGTGGTTGCGGGCATGGACGCTGCTCTGGTGGGAGTGGTCTCCGGCCTGGTATCGGTCCCGGTGATCGCAGTGCCCACCAGCACCGGCTACGGTGCCAGCTTCGACGGCCTGGCCCCGCTCCTCAGCATGCTGAACAGCTGTGCCCCCGGCGTGTCCGTGGTCAACATTGACAACGGCTTCGGCGCCGGACACCTGGCCGCTCTAACCAATGGCATTGGGGCAAATACCTCCGGCGACGAAATCGGCCCGAGCCATTGAGCTTGGTTACCCCATACACCGCTGTTAGACTGCTTCTGTGAACGCACGATGGGGCTGCATGATTCTGGCTTTTGTGTTGGCGGGTTTTTTGATCCTGATCCTGATTTCATCCCGCGTAACAGGCGTTCCTATCTAGCATTCCTGCGCCCCGGCCAAACCCACTGCGCAGCCTCACTCCCCAACCGCATTTTCCAGGTGGTTTACCTCCAGCAGCTTGCCTGACTTATCCAGGTGCACCGTGATCACGTCTATGCGCCATTGCGCCTGCTCCAGGTCGTTCTTCTGCAGGTAGTCTTGGGCGGTGGCGATCAGGCGGCGGGATTTGGTTGCGGTGACCGACTCTTCCGGAGTACCAAAGGCAGTTCCCCGGCGGGTTTTGACCTCGACGAACACGAATTCCTCGCCCAGGCGCGCCACTATATCCACCTCACCCCATCGGCTGCGGTAGTTGGTGGCCAACACGGTATAGCCCTGGCCTTCCAGGTAACGGCGGGCGTGGTCTTCTCCCCAGCGACCGAGGCGGCCTTGAGGGGTGGACAATTTCAGTCGCCGCTGGGCGCGAACATGATGGCTTGGGCCACGGGGGCGAACGACCGGCGGTGGATCGGGCAGGGGCCGAGTTCGTTCAACCGTTCGAAGTGGGCCTTGGTGGGGTAACCCTTGTGCTGGGCGAAGTTGTAGCCAGGGTAGGTCTCTTCAGCTTCGACCATCAAACGGTCCCGGGTGACCTTGGCCACGTTGGATGCTGCGGCGATGGAGTAGCTGCGGCTGTCCCCTTTGACGATGGTGTCGTAGGTGTAGGCGCACTCACGGACATGGATAAAATCCAGGAGCAGGTGTCCCGGCTTGAGGTGAAGCTGGCCAACAGCGCGGAGCATGGCCGCCAAGGCAGCGTGACCGATGCCCATCTGGTCGATGTCTTCGGGGCTGACCATCCCCACTCCCACAGCCAGAGCGTGCTTGTGGATAACCTCGACGGCGCGTTCCCGCCGAGCGTGGGTCAGCTTTTTGGAGTCGTCCAGATATTGGAGCCAAGGCTCGGACCCAGTCAGGTCAGGGGGAAGTATCACGGCCGCGGCGACCACCGGCCCGGCCAGCGGCCCTCTCCCGGCCTCATCAACGCCGGCAACATGCTCTATACCACGCCTGTGTATCCCAGATTCCAGGGAAAGGTCCGGCATCAGCCACCTCGCAAAGCTAGGCAGTTGCCGTTGGCTGGTCCTCTGTCACGCCGGTCTTAACTCCGGTAGTAACTCCGGGGTCCAGGGCAGGCTCTATCGTCCCACCGCCCAACAGCACATCACCTTGATAGAATACCGCAGCCTGGCCCGGCGTCACCGACCTCTGGGGCCTGGAAAACCGGACAATCGCGCCGTCGCCGTTCGGGTGTAGCACGGCGTCGGCTTCGTTGGACTTGTAGCGAATCTTAACTTTGACGTCCACCGGTCCCTGGGGTGTGAAGCCCAGTGGATAATTAACGGCTGACACGCGCATCTCGTCCCGCATCAGGGCTTCTTCCGGCCCGATGACCACCCGGCGCGACTCAGGCTCCAGCCGCACCACGAACCGGGGTTCGCCCTCCGTGATGCCCAGACCTCGACGCTGCCCGATGGTGAAGTACTCGATGCCCTCATGGCGACCCAACACAGTCCCGTCGAGATCGACTATGTCTCCAGGCGTTGTGTCGATGCGTTTCTTCAGGAAGGACTTGTAGTCGCCCATTGGTATGAAGCAGATGTCCTGGCTGTCGGGCTTGGCCGCGTTCAGCAGACCGGCATCCTCAGCCATCTGGCGTATCTGATCTTTGGGGTATTCACCCACCGGCATCAACGTGCGGGCAAGTTGTTCCTGCCCCATGCCGAACAGGACATACGACTGATCTTTGGCTGGGTCGACGGCTTTTTTGAGCAACACGCCGTCTGCACTGCGCTCGATGCGTGCGTAGTGGCCGGTGGCCAGGTAATCAGCCTCCAGGACGGCGGCCCGTTCCATCAGGTGGCTGAACTTGATCTTGTCGTTGCAGGCGATGCAGGGGTGGGGCGTGCGGCCCAGCTGGTACTCGGAGGTGAAATAGTCCACCACCTGAGACTGGAACTCACGCTGGGTGTTCAGAACATAGTGGGGGATGCCCAGGCGGCGGCACACCGAGCGGGCGTCTTCAACGTCGTCCAACGTGCAGCAACCCTGGTAGTTGGGAGGAAGGTCTTCTCCGTCCAAGTTGTAGAGCTTTAAAGTGACGCCCACGACGTCGTAGCCTTGCTGCGTCAACAGCAAAGCGGCCACGGAGGAATCCACCCCTCCACTCATGGCGACTACTACTTTTTCCGGCATCTTGATCGACTCTCTAAAACCTGACTGAATTCTCAGGCTAGCACAACCATAGGGGTGGAACAACCTGTGGAATAACCGGTCGAGCGTAGGCCCGTATCATCTCTAACTAGGCCCAAGCAGACAATACCGACGCATCCGAGATCCGATATTAGTAGTAGTCTATTAGCGAGACGCCGAGTCTTAGCCTGCCGCCAGGCTCAAGAAAATCATAATTCAGGAAGGCTGATGGCCGAAAGAGACACCGCTGCATCATCTGGAGACCAGTTCTGCGGGAACTGCGGCGCTGTGGTCATGCCTGGTTCTGCAGCTTGCAGCCGGTGCGGTGTGGCCATCGAGCATGAGCACGACCTCTTTGAAGACTTGGAGGAAGACTACGTGCCCTACTGTCGGGCCTGCGGCGTGCCGGTGCCCAGGGAAGCGGCCCTCCACTGCACCAAATGCGGCGTCACTCCTCTCTGCCGGGAGCATTTCTACCCATCAACACGCTCCTGCTCGTTGTGCCCGCCAGAATTGACCGCAGAGAGTCCTGAGGAAACCGATTCGCCGGTCACCAAACGCTTTTCCGGCCCGTGGGCCCAGGCGCCAGCCGCCGTCCCCTGCCCTGAATGCGGTGCCCGTATCCGCCAGGGCGTGGAATTCTGCCCCAACTGCGGCTCGAAGCAGGAAAGCTATGGCGCGGGCCGCTACGCCGGATTCCTACCACGCCTGGGTGCGTTCGTGATCGACAACTTGATCACCGGTGTCCCGGTTGCCCTTTTTGCCATCTTCATCGACATACCGGCCTTGGGCACGGTCATATCCATCGCCTACTATGTGTTGTTCACCTACTACCGTGGCCAAACCCCAGGCAAGATGCTGCTGGGGCTACATGTACAGGACGAGAACGGCAATAAGCCGACCCTGAAGCAGGTGCTCCTGCGTGAGGTGGTAGGCAAGATAATATCCACCATAATCCTGCTGATCGGGTACCTGTGGATACTCTGGGACCCCAAGAAACGAGGCTGGCACGACTACATCGCCGGCACCTACGTCATCAAGAAATAGAGTATTGGCGCGTGAACGTCGTGCCTCTGCATCGAATACCGCAGTGCATGCCACGGTCTGCTACACTGCCCCAAACCGAATTCGGGCGCAAATTGGAGAACCTTCATGCCAGTCACATTTGGCACCTCATTGCCCAGCCGCGGCGACATGGCCGGGCCGGAACAACTACGCAGCGTGGCCCAGAGGGCCGAGGACCTGGGCTACGACCATGTCTGGGTCAGTGACCACATTGTCCTGCCCAAGAAGGTCGACTCGTTCTACCCCTACGCCGCTGACGGCGTCCCCACCTTCAAGCCTGATGAGCCGTACTTCGAGCCGCTGGCCGCGCTGAACTTCATCGCCGGCTGTACCCAGCGGATACGTCTGGGCACGCACGTGCTGATCATCCCCTACCGCAACCCGGTACTCACGGCCAAGATGCTTTCCACCCTGGACGTCCTCTCCGGCGGCCGGGTGATCCTGGGCGCAGGCGTGGGCTGGATGGAAGAAGAGTTCCAGGCGATGGGTCTGGACACCTACAAAGAGCGGGGCGCGGTGACCGACGAATACCTGGAGCTGTACAAAGAGCTCTGGACCAAAGAGAACCCGTCCTTCCAGGGTAAGTACTACCAGATATCCGACAGTGGGTTTGAGCCGAAACCGGCGCAGAAACCCCATATTCCCATCTGGATCGGCGGACACACCGGACCGGCCATCCGACGCGCCGCCAAGTACGGCGACGGATGGATGCCCATCGGCCTGCGTCCCCCCGCCATCCTCGACCCCGAGGAGTTAGGCGGCAAGATCGCCCGTCTGCGGAAGCTAACAGTGGAGGCAGGAAGGCCTGAGGACGCGGTGGCGCTGACCTTCAGCACCAGCGTTGTGTTCAACGATGCCGCAGGCAGCTCACGGGAGATGATGCAGGGACGGCCCGAGCAGATAGCCGCCGACCTGCGCCAGTATCAGGACCTGGGCGTGGCCAATTTCATCGTCAACTTCCAGGGCGGCACGGTGCCTGAACTTCAGGAGAACATGGAGCGCTTCTCTCGGGAAGTGATGACCTTGATTCCGGATTAACGTGGTACGTCGGGACGAAGCGGCCCTGCGTATATCATCACCGTAGGGGCGGGTTTCCAACCCGCCCTGGTAATCATAAACCGGACCCCTCGTTGCAGATGGGTTGAAGGGTGACGCTTCTCCGCCGTGGTCCACTTCGCTTTATTTACCGTGGCAGCGAAAAGCAGGGCAGGTTAGAAACCTGCCCCTACGTACACCGGCATGTGCGGTTGACATGATTTGGAAGGGGTGAGGCCGCTACTGGCCGGGCGGGCGGTAGGTGATTTCTTTGGCTTTTTGGGCCGCTGCGAACCCGTCGGCAGTCGGTATCAGAACAGTGGTATGTATATTGGTCACTGCGCCGGAGGCTCCAACCGCCATCGACAACCCCGCCATCGCAATATCGTCGGGCGCCTCCATGACGATTACAACGTCAAATTCGCCGAAGCAGTAATCTATGGAATGAACTTTGCCGCCTATGGATTCCACCAAAGTTACGAGCACGCCCGATCGGTCTTGAGGACTGGAGACCAACCCGGCTATGCCCTGCTGTGTGTAATTTGCCTGAACTAAATAACGGGCCATATTACCCCCAAACGTTTGTAGCTTTGAAGTCTGGCGAATCCTAGCACACCGTTTCGGCCTAGGCGACCGGCGCTTCGGTCACCCCGTACTTCTGTTCCAGTTCGTAGACGGCGTCCAGGCCCATGAGCCCGGCCACGTCCCAGCGGGTACCGTAGCGGTCCGGGTTAACTGCGCCCTCTTCCATCAACTCGGTGAAAGAGTCCTTGAGCTGCTTGTAGATCAGCCAGATGGTGCTGCCGCAGATCATGACCTTGTAGCCTAGGGCGTCCATTTCCTTGGTGTTGGCCAAGTCTCCGTTGTACATCCGGGGCAATGTGCCCATATCACGGGCGTAGTTCTCGATATCCTCGCGACTCTTGATCCCATCGACGAACACCAGGTCTGCTCCGGCCTCGATGTAGGCGTGGGAGCGTTCGATGGTGTCTTCCCAGCCGGTCACGGCGTAGGCGTCACAACGGGCGATGACCAGGAAATCGGGGTCTGAACGAGCGTCCAGAGCAGCCTTGATCTTCTGCACGGCTTCTTCCTGGGGGATTACTTGCTTGCCAGCGAAGAACCCGCATTTCTTGGGGAACACCTGGTCTTCGATATGCACACCGGCCACTCCGGCGGCTTCGTATTCACGAATGGTGCGCTGGACGTTCAGGGGGTTGCCGTACCCGGTGTCGGCATCGCAGATCACGGGAATGTCCACCGCACCGGCGATGTATTTGGCGTTGGCCACCATCTCGGTCATGGTCAGCAGGCCCACGTCGGGGAATCCCCGTTCGGCGGACGTACCGGCCCCGGTCATATAAACAGCCTTGAATCCCACAGACTCGGCGATCTTGGCGTGGAATGCGTTGCACACGAATGGCGCAACGGTCAGGCTGCCGGAATTGATCATTTGGCGTAGCTTGGTAGTCGTCTTCATAACTTGGTCTCCTCTCAAATCAGGCACGAATCAGCTTGGGCCTGCGGATTGGGAGCATGATAACCCAGGTCATGTTTGGCCGCCAGCGGGAAATCCCAAAATCCCCCTCGGTCCCCCTTTACGAAAGGGGGAAGTTTTGAACTTTAGAGGACGTAGCTTGAAAGGTGTTCCCAGCGGATGTCGTTGGCCCAGCTGCCGTTGCTCCAGTCGTCGCCGGCAGCCTCCGAGTGATAGCGCAGCAACACCAGCCGCCAGGCCCGGGCCACCGAGGGCACGCCCACGTCTATCGCCACCCCTTGGGCGAATTCAGAGGCGTCTGCCATGACCGGCGACGGCAGGTCGGCGTGTTCCATGAGGTTGATCCTGGGATGGAACTCACCAGAGTCCGGCGGCAATTCCGCGCCGGGAAGTTCGCCCACCATCGCCAACGCATCACGCCTCAACGTCATCAGAGGGTGGTTGGGGTCACTAAGCTGAAAATCCAGGAAGATATTGTTTAGTTTCCGGTCCCCGTCATCGCCGTCCCGGCCGCTGGCCACGCCACGGCAATTGATCGAGAAACGGGCGTTGCGCTTGCGACTCTCCTCTGCGATCCGGCCGGCGCCGTGGGCCAGGTGGTCGACCACTGTATCTGAACACTGGAAATAGCCGACCACGCTCATGCGCAGCATGTGCATCTCTGCCGCCCACGACCCGTACTGGCCGCAGACGATGTTCCGGGTCCGGTAGGCCCTGGCGGTAAACGCGGGCTCAACGGCCAATTCGATGCCCAACCTTGTAGACACTGCATCCTCCTCACATCAGGGACGTTCCGTTTGCTATCGGACCCGGTCCCGCCCACCACATCAGCGACCAGTGGGAATCGTTTTATTGAATCTTGGCCAGACTATCGGCCAGCTCCGCCAAGCCGGGCACTTCCAAGTCGGCCTGAGAGCCGTCGGAATCGACGTATGGAATCTCGTAGCGGTTTATGTAGGCCCCCGCCATGCCTGCAACCCTGGCGCCCCGGATATCCCAGGCGTGGGCGGCAACGTGGAGAACCTGCTCGCCCGGCACACCCAGTTCCTTGATGGCATGTTTGTAGACCCCGGAGTGGGGTTTGTAGTAACCGGCCTGCTCGGCAGAGATTGCGCGGTCGACGGGTATGCCCAGTCCGCTCACAGCGCCATCAAGGGATTTCAGGTCACCGTTGGAGAGGACCGACATCTGGTATTTCCCCAAGTCTTTGATCCGTATCAAGTGCTCTTTCACGTCGGGAAAGAGGGTCGGGGTTGCTTTGACCGTCACCAGTTTTTCGATATCGTCCTGGGTGTGGTCGATCTTAAGCTTGAAAAAGAGCCCGCTCAGAGTAACCCGCCGCACGATCTCAAACGCCGTGCGAGGGCGTCCCAGCAGCGAGTCGACGTTGCTCTCATGGAGGTAGGTGGTCTCCCAGGCCTGCACCACGTCTTCGGCGCTGCCAGGGTAGCCTTTGGCCTTGAGGAATTCGTCGAATCCGGCGGCAAAGCTGGCCACGAGGTCCAGCAATGTGCCGTACATGTCGAAGGTGATGGCGCGAACAGGCGCGAGGGGTAGTTTCTGCATTAAGACCGCCTAAGGAAAGTTTAGATTTCGCCCCGTGGCGTGTAAACCGATACTAGCCGTGTTAGGGACAAGTATGTGATGCAGTTAACCGATCGCCCGATTCGCGATCACTACGGTGAA
>Ga0209403_10000416_pt1 | contig 64442 bp, 60 predicted proteins | sample ArcticOcean_MG_C_8_FD_187440 | JGI IMG/M metagenome (GOLD analysis project Ga0209403, IMG submission 187440) | Marine microbial communities from western Arctic Ocean - ArcticOcean_MG_CB11_86 (SPAdes) (version 2) | ecosystem: Environmental > Aquatic > Marine > Oceanic | place: Arctic Ocean... | reverse complement strand
CGGCAGAAGACATCGCAGTTTCCAGTAGAAAGCACGTACTGCCAGTAGATTTGCCGCAGCGAATTCGGGAAATAGAAAGAGAGTTGGTCGAGGCGGGACTGGAACGCGCGATGTTTAATCAGCGGGTGGCCGCTACCTTGCTCGGATTAAGCTACCACCAATTGCGTGGAAAGATTCGGAAACACAACTTGGATGTGCGCAAAAATAATTCATAACGGCTTGCGGATGCCCCCAACGTAAAACTAGGAATCATCCCGATAGCGCCTGACGTAGATAGCCGCGGTAGTGAACAATGCACACACGATAATACCGGCCCACAGACTTCCGCTGGTGAGGAATCCACTGAGGTCCATCATGTCTATGAGACTTATCGCCTCCGGTATCGACTGGGTATCTTGATCAAAGAATTCAGTTGGATCAATGCCTTTAAAGAGCGGCATTTGCCATGCGCGGATATAAAATGCTTCGGCGACAATGGTACTGCCAATCAGTATCTTCTCAAGCATTGGCAGGATCAGCAACGGGAGTACTGCCATCATGAACGGGCCGCGTTTCGCAAATGCCGAGATGAACAGAAACCAACCAATAAACGGCGCTGACCACAGCGGCACCGCAATTAGAAACGCCAGAGTTGCCAGCCAATTATCGAGTAACGGCGCGACACTCCAAATCATGTGGCCCGCATCTGCACCCTGAAAACTGATCCAAATACTGGATATCGAAAGTACCGCAAGGTGCGTGACAATGACGAAGCCGAATGTGATCAGTGGAACAACAAATAGAGCCGTTAAGATTTTTGATAATACTGTTTCGAAATCGGTGCAGGGAATCGATCTCCAAAACAAAATACTGCGGTCTTTGCGCTCTGTATAAAGCGCGTCCAACGCATAGAAGATCGTTAGGAACCACATTCCAATCACGAAAAATACAGAGACAATCGACATAAGTGCTGTTATCGCAGCGGCGCGTTCGTTGTCGCCTAGATGTGCACCCCCGAGCATAGCGAGATCAACTACATGACCAAAAGCCGAAAACGTTGCCTGACCGGTTACTGTACCCAATGACAATAGGAGCGCTATAACAGCGGGCGTCAGATAAAGCGAACGGTGCTCCCAAAGCTCACGTTTGATGAGCGCAATTTGATCCTCAATCATTTTACGCCTCCTTTAACTTTGGCAACAAACAGGTCAGCAACGTTCGGCGTACGCAGCTCGCCGAGTCCGGCCAGTTCGTCTCGATCAATGCCTTCAAACGTCAGCACTTTTTTTCCGAAGACGTCTTTTTCATAAATTGGATTGAACTGCTGTGCTTGCGCTGCATTCTCAGACGTCGTCATTAACTCAACGAACTGAGAAGAAAGTTCATCCATCTGCGCATCCAGGACTACTCTGCCATCATTGATAAACATGACATCGGTCAACAGGTTTTCAATTTCCTCTACTTGATGGGTCGTGATGATGATCGTGCGTTCTTCATCGAAATAATCGTTTAGAAGATTCGCGTAAAAATCTTTTCGGAAAATAATATCCAACCCCAGCGTTGGTTCATCCAGCACTAAGAGTTTTGCATCGATTGCGGTAATGATCGACAGATGCAGCTGCGTAACCATACCCTTTGACAGTTCTCTAACTTTTGCCGTTTTCCTAATTTTCGTTTGCGAGAGCAACTCTTCCGCTCTTTCGCGCGAAAAACGTGGGTGAATTGACTGTAAAAAATCGAGTAATTGCGACACCTTGATCCAGCGTGGCAACACGGCGACGTCGGCGATAAAGCAAATGTTCTGCATCAGTTCTTTACGTTGTCGAAACGGGTCGAGCCCCAGCACCGACAAACTGCCCTGGCAATCAGTAAGCCCCAACACTGCTTTCAGCAGCGTGGTTTTGCCAGCTCCGTTTGGTCCGATGAGACCCATAATTCGACCTTTCTCGATGTCAAAACTGACATCGTCTACGGCACGCGTGGTTCCGTAACTTTTGGATACATTGCGGGCGCTGACCAGGCTAGTCATGACTCTTTCCTTTTTCTTTTTGTTTTGCTGCCGTTACGTCGACCTCTTTGAGAAAATCATCTCTGCTAAGACCAAGTCGTACGATGGTCGCAGCAACCAACGGCCATTCTTTTTCGATGAACCGTCGCCGTTCGTCTTTGAGAAGCTGCTTTCGAGCACCTTCCGTAACAAACATGCCACGTCCGCGTTTTTTCTCGACCAGGCCCTCATCGACCAGTTCTTGGTAGCCCTTGAGAACTGTCAGTGGATTTAGCCGATACTCTGCAGCAACGTTCCTAACCGATGGCAATGCATCACCATCGTTCAGCACGCCCTCCAGCATCATCGCGACTACCCTATCGCGCAATTGGCGATAAATAGGTAAGTCATCATTCCATTTAGGATCCATCGCGTATCCAACCCCGATCATTTCTTATTAGTTGCGGTGCTGAACGCAATCTCAGCATTAGCGGCCCATTCCGCAATGGTAACAGGCCTGAGCACAAGCTCGCCGTATGTTCGCGGCGGCAAACAACTGCCGACTTGCCCAAGAAATTGATGCCAGGTCTGAGTAAAAGTGCTCATCGGAGGTTCCGTCCGTTACTGCCGAATTCGACGAATGGCTTGGTCGCTGGAAAGTTCTTTGCGGAGAATTCTCGTATCAAATCGTCGTCTGACATTATCAGGAACGATCAAAAGCGTATTGACGCTCGCCGGCAGCGATTCAAGTTGTCGCAGCAGTTCAGCGTTCAATGCTGCGCCCAGGCTGGTCGTCGCTAGTGGAATCTGTGCCGCAACGACCTCTTTTGGCAGGTTAGCGCGTGCCTGGCCCGCAATTAGGGCTACGGTTAACAGCGCCATAACTGATACAGGAATCCAACCGCTGGTCATTCGAATAAACTTTTTGTGCATTGCTGTCGCCGGCGCTACCGCACTCGGCCCTCTATTTGGTGACGTAGTGTTATAGTTTACTATAACACTAAATTAGCTGATTGCAAGTCCTCCGATCAATTAACCCAATTGGGAATGTCGCGACGTTTAATCAAGTATGCGAGAAAACAATAAATGTTATATTTCAAATAGTTATGCTAAATCCTACCGTCACCAAGGACAACGGATCCTGCATACTTGCGGCTTTCTTTCTCCCGCGTTTAGCGTGCGACCCGATTCGGAACGCCTTATCAAATGAGCGTCTCAACGACAGTTGAGCTGTCCATAAAGTCTTCGCTAGGCACACATGAGGACAGGGCTTATGCTCGCGAGATGACTGACAACCTCGAGGACTCGGCGCTGATGTTGCGCTATCAGGATGGCGATATCGCCGCGTTCGAAGCCCTCTATCGTCGCCACAATGATTCGCTATACCGATATTTACTGCGCCTGTCCCTGAATCACGCGACAGCTGAGGACCTTTTTCAGGAGGCCTGGGGCAAAATCATCAATGCGCGTCAGAATTATCGGCCGACGGCCCGGTTTTCGACCTATCTCTTTCGTGTCGCCCACAATTGTTTCATTGACTACATACGTCGTAACAAACGCCATACGGCCGAAATCGACATTGATCCGGATTTGAGTCCGACTACTGACGACGCGCCGGACCATCTAACGGAGAAGCGCCTCTTCCGAGAGCGCTTAAATCGTTCCCTCGCGGATCTTCCTGAAGAACAGCGTGACGTCTTCTTGCTGCATGAAGAGGCCGGACTCTCGATCGACGCCATTGCCAAGGTAACCGGGGTAAACCGCGAAACCACGAAAAGCCGATTGCGCTACGCAATGAAAAAATTAAAAACCACGCTGACCGAATCAAACGAAGGAATGGCATGAACGCGCCCGTAAACCAATCCGGTAGCCATGCAGAGGACGATGTTGTTTCTGCGATGTACCGGCAAACAGCCGACGAAAATGCGCCGGATCACTTGAATCGAAGCATTCTTCATCGTGCCCGGAAAGCCGGCGCACGGAGCACCGCAAGATTTTGGCAAATTGGATGGCTGCAGCCAATTGCCCTTGTTGCCGTCGTCGGATTGAGTCTCACACTGATTCTGGACATCGATAAATTGGTCGATGCCGACAATCCAGCAGCAACGGTTAGCCAGGGTCGCAATTCTCTGGACAGAGCAGCGGCGGCAGCTTTGGAGCAAATCCGTGAAGCCGAATCATTAGCACAACAGAGTCCAGGGGTGTCTGATTCAACGACACCGCCGCTCATGGTTGAACAAATCAAACCTGGCAACATTACCCGAGACGACAATCCGCAGTGCAACGTGACGCAGCGCGCTACGACGGCTCTGTGGTGGCAGTGTATTCAATCGCTTGAAAGACGCGGCTACGCCGAAGCAGCGACCATCGAATACGAGGCATTGTTCGCAGCCTACCCGGTCTTCGAAGTGCCATGATTCACACCACTGCCAGCTGCGTCAGGCACTCAATTACCCCATCCAAGCAAACCATACCTTGATATAGACGCGCCACTTCCTGCAAACTGCGTTTTGAATTTGATAAGCCGGGTGAGCTCGTAAACTTGCGCGCTGCCTCGACGAACCGCCGCCCTACCGCGCGGCTATCATTCTGAAATAAATACTTAAAATAAAGGTCAGCTCACCATGAAAAGTCCCGTTCGCATCACGATCACCGGTGCTGCCGGTCAAATCGGCTACCAACTCGCGTTTCGAATTGCCTCAGGTCAAATGCTTGGTGCGGATCAGCCTGTGATTTTGCAGCTCCTGGAAATACCGCCAGCGCTGTCAGCACTGGAGGGTGTCGTGATGGAGCTTAGCGACTGCGCGTTCGACACACTTGCCGGCATGGTGGCAACTGACGACCCAAATGTCGCATTCAAAGACAGCGACTATGCACTTCTGGTTGGTGCCCGTCCGCGGGGACCTGGCATGGAACGTAAAGAACTGCTCGAAGCGAATGCGCAGATATTTTCTGTTCAGGGCAAGGCAATAAATGATCACGCGAGCAGCGAAATACGCGTGTTAGTCGTCGGCAATCCTGCCAATACCAATGCGCTGATCGCGAGCGCCAATGCGCCGGACATTGATAAGTCACAATTTACCGCAATGACGCGGCTTGACCACAACCGAGCAATGGCCCAGCTGGCCGAAAAAACGGACTGTCAGGTCACCGACATTCGCCAGATGACCATCTGGGGCAATCATTCAGCGACGCAGTATCCCGATATTCACCACGCGTCCGTTGCCGGCAAAGCGGCGACTGAACTCGTCGACGAAGCATGGCTGGCCGATGACTTCATACCAACGGTGCAACAACGCGGCGCGGCGATTATCAACGCACGTGGTGCATCTTCGGCTGCCTCAGCCGCATCAGCCGCGATTGATCACATGCATGATTGGGCACTTGGAACACCCGCGAACGATTGGGTGAGCATGGCCATCCCGGCGGATGGCAGCTATGGCATAGCAGAAGGAATCGTGTACTCGTATCCAGTGCGGTGTGTTGCAGGCAATTACGAAATCGTGCAGGGGCTGGACGTTAGCGCTTTTAGCCGCGAACGAATGGAAGCAACTGAGACGGAGTTGCGAGAAGAGCGCGCTGCCATCGAGTCTTTACTGTAACAATTCACGCTATCTTCACGGTCGATTTTGACCCACAATCTGGCGTGACCCGGCCACCGGTGATAGGGTCTAATTCGTCTGCTGTATAGCGTGCATGCTGGTCACAGCGAGACGAACCAGCAGACCCCTGGAGCCGCGGCGACTCGCGCTCGGCGCTTACAATTGAGGATTTTTCCGTGTCCGGTTTTCTACTAAGTCTGGCCTGGTTTCTATTATTTTTTGGCGGTGCTCTTTACCTCGCCTACTCTAGAGTCAGCCTCATTGGTTCAACGGCCGTCATGGGCGGCATATTGCTTGCCTATGCGGTGCTCGGTCATTGGCATCCACTTTGGCTGCTGTTCTTGATACTGGCGTACGGGCTGCTCGTATTTCCCAATTTTATCGATATTCGGCGAGAACGTGTTACCCGACCCGCGCTCGATGTGTATCGCACAATGCTGCCGTCCATGTCGGACACCGAAAGGGAAGCATTGGAGGCCGGCAGTATTTGGTGGGACGGCCAACTGTTTTCTGGCATGCCCGAATGGGATCGCCTGATGAGCTTTCCGGCGCCGAAGTTATCAGATGAAGAACAAGCATTCTTCGATGGCCCCTGCGAAGAACTTTGCGCCATGTTGGATGACTGGGAAGTCTCGCACGAACGCGCCGACCTGCCGCCGAAGACCTGGGCGTATATTAAGAAGCACAAATTCTTCGCGATGATTATTCCCAAGCAATATGGTGGATTGGAATTTTCTGCCTACGCGAACGCAATGATCATAACCAAACTCGCGAGCCGAAATGCCACGGCATCATCAACTGTTGGTGTACCGAATTCCCTTGGGCCAGCCGAACTCCTGTTGCACTACGGCACAGAGGAACAAAAAAATCACTGGCTCCCTGGCCTTGCCTCCGGCGAAGAAATTCCGTGTTTCGCACTGACATCTCCGCAGGCTGGCTCGGATGCCGCCGCGTTAATCGATAGCGGTGTCGTGTGCAAAGACAAATGGAATGGCGAGGAAATCATCGGCATCCGACTCAATTGGGACAAGCGCTATATAACACTTGCACCAGTGGCAACCGTGCTTGGCCTTGCCTTTAAGCTATACGATCCTGATCACCTGATTGGCGATAAAAATGAGTACGGCATCACTGCCGCACTTATTCCGACCGACTTGCCCGGCATTAGCATCGGTCGTCGCCACTACCCGCTCAACATCGCGTTTCAAAATGGGCCGACCGCGGGCGAAGACGTGTTCGTGCCGCTCGACTTCATCATTGGTGGCAAAGAAATGGCCGGCAAGGGCTGGAAGATGCTTGTTGAATTGTTATCGGTTGGGCGTGCCATTACCCTGCCCTCAACCGGTTCCGGTGGCGGCCAGGCTGCGTCTTATGCGACAGGTGCGTACGCACAACTCAGACGGCAGTTTAATATGCCGGTTGCCAAGTTCGAAGGTGTCGGAGAAGCGCTCGCTCGTATCGCAGGGCACACCTACATCATGAATGCGGCGGTGTCGGTTACCGCAGGTGCAATCGATCAGGGCGAAAAGCCAGCAGTCCCATCCGCCATATTGAAATACCACTGCACGGAATTTGCGCGAGACGTGGCGAACGACGCGATGGATGTGCATGGTGGCAAAGCCATTATGATGGGACCGAACAATTACATCGGTCGAAATTACATGGCGACACCGATCGCCATCACCGTCGAAGGCGCCAATATTCTTACGCGCAGCCTTATTATTTTTGGACAAGGCGCGATGCGCTGTCATCCGTATGTTTTGCGAGAGCTACAAGCGGCACAGGACACTGATGCTCAGCGTGGATTACACGATTTCGACGAGGCGTTGTTTTCGCATATCGGCTACGCTATCAGCAATGCAGCGCGAGCATTTTTCCTCGCACTGACGCACGCGAAATTCAGCAATGTACCGTTGAATACACCAACACGCCGCTACTATCAAAACGTCAATCGATACAGCGCAGCATTCGCGTTGGCGACTGATTTTGCAATGCTGACGCTCGGCGGAAAATTGAAAATCAAAGAACTCCTGTCAGCTCGCCTGGGCGATGTGTTGAGCAGCATGTATCTCGCATCAACAGTTCTGAAGCATTTTGAAAATCAGGGCAGGCGCGCAGCAGATATTCCTTTGGTCGAATGGTCGGTTCGAACCCTCATGTATCAGGCACAGGAGCAATTGCACAGCTTTCTACGCAACTTCCCGAACAGACCAGTCGCCTTTATTTTGCGTTGCGTGATCTTCCCACGGGGCAGGACGTATTCAGCGCCATCGGACGAACTTGGCAAAAAGATTGTCGACCTCATCACCACGCCAGGTGAAGCACGCGACCGCTTAAGCGAGCAAGCCTATACAACCTTGGAACCAGGCAATCCTCTTGGCTTACTTCAGGAAGCGCTGGAGCTTTCAGAAAAACTTCTTCCGCTCGAAGAGAAACTGAAACAGGCACGTAAAGAAAGCTTGATCAGTTCAGAGTATCTCGGACACCAAATCATTGAGGCGGCCAAAGCAGGCGTAATCAGCAATAAGGAAGCGGACGAATTGCGCGACTTTCATGACAAGGTCTCGCATCTCCTTGCAGTAGATGACTTCTCGCCTGAAGAGCTCTGCAGGATACGTCCAGACGCCGACGGAATCACCGTACCAAAGAAATCGCGGGAACCCGTCGCGATGGTGAAGGTGGAGGGTGCGGCAAATGTGCAGGCCCAAAAGACAACCGCGAAAAAGGTTGTGAAAAAGGTTGTGAAAAAGTCGGCCGCTAGTAAAAAGAAAGGTTCCACCAAAAAGGCGCGCAAGAAAAAGCCAACCAAGAGCTAATGTATGGCAGATAAGCACGGGCCAGCTTACGAGGTCACCCATACACTCGACGGCGTAAACGTCGTCGAGTTCGACGAATGGCTTGGCCAGCATATTCAAGAAGTGCTGGCCATTCCGGGTGTGTTGCGCGCCACCGGATTTGTCACCGACGATGATGAAGCGGGTCGACCGAGACGGGTCACACTCTACCAGTTCGAATCTGACGGCGATCTCGAAACCTATCTCGCCGGCCCAGCCAAAAAAATGCGACAAAAGATAACTGCGGTCTTTCCCGAAGGTATTGACGTCACGCGACGACTTATGTGGCAATCGACCATCGTTGATGGCGACATTCAACCAACCGAAATGTGCCTGAATTGTGGAACGACATTGGCGGGTCAATATTGTGGTAATTGCGGCCAACGTGCACATAGCAGGCTAATTAGCATTTGGGAGCTTTTGCGCGATGCATTTGGCGACCTGCTCGAATTGGACTCTCGGCTTTGGCGAACCCTAATCCCGCTTGCTGTCAGGCCGGGAAAACTTACGCGAGACTATCTAGAGGGTCGACGGGCCCGATTCATGCCACCGTTCCGTACCTATCTTGTGTTCAGCATCGTTTTTTTCTCATCGCTTTTTTCGACCCGCAGGAAGAATTCAGTTTGCTATTCGGCTCGCCAGAAAAGTCGGCGGCGCAAGAAGAATCCGCCGACGTCGAGGACAATGATCCTCCCGCCTCAGACCCAACGAATGCAGTTGATGATGCTGATGACGGTCAGGGCGGCTTCAATATTCAGATCGCTGAGGGAGAAGCGAAAACAATCGATCAATGCAATGACATCGCTGGCGAGGACTGGCCACCGTGGCTTACTGAACGACTCACACCAGAGAGAATGATCGTTGCGTGCGAGAATGTCGCTGCCGATGACGGCGAGGCGTTTGGCGGTAAGTTGCTGGACAATGTACCTGCGGCCCTTATTGCGTTGCTGCCATTGATGGCGTTAGTCCTCAAAATGCTCTACCCATTGTCGAAGCGCTACTACGTTGAGCATGTTTTGTTCGTCGTGCATTTTCACGCTTTCATTTTTCTGATTCTTTCGCTGCATATCCTGTTTTCGCAGCTTATAGCGCTTGTGATTGCGTCAGACTCGGTTTGACCAATTACGTCGACCGCCGTGTCCCTTTACATTCCAATTTACTTTTATAAGGCGATTCGACGCGTTTATGGCCAAAATTGGTTTGTTGCGCTGATTAAATATGTCGTTCTATTGGCCGCCTATGGCGTCGGATTGATCGGAATCCTGCTGATTTCCGCAGCCTTAGCCGCGTTCTCGATTTGAAGCTTGCTCAGTTATGCCAAACTGCAATGATTGGCCTTGAGCGAACGCTCGAACCCCTCTAGAATTTCGGGGTTAGGCAGTTTGCACGGTCAGCGAGAGAGCAGCATACTTACTTAAATCATGGACAGAAAACGCATAGGAATCAGCGGCCTCGCCGCCTATACGCCGCCATTTCGGGTCTGGTTGGAGGACTGGTGTGGGTGGACTGACAACCAGTGGCCGAAGATTCGCGAGGTGGTGGGACGGAGTTTCCGCGTCCGTGGCAGCAATCAAAGCGTCTATACCATGGCGGCTACCGCCGTCATGCGCCTTATCGATCAATATGAAGTAGACCCGGCGCGGGTAAAATTTCTTGGGTTAGGAACGGAATCCAGCACCGACAATTCGGCGGGTGCGATTATCGTCAAAGGCATGGTTGATCAGGCTTTGTCTGCTCAGGGCAAACCCCCTATTTCTCGAAGTTGTGAAGTACCGGAATTCAAACACGCCTGTCTCGGAGGTGTGTATGGCATGAAAAATGCCATTCGGCATCTTGCGCTCGATGGCGCGGGCGGCCAGGCGATTGTCGTCTGCGCTGACATCGCTGAGTACGCACGCGGATCAAGCGGCGAACCTACCCAGGGGGCCGGCGCGATCGCGATGTTGCTCGAAGAAGATCCGCAACTGGTTGAGGTTGATCTGCTGCAGTCCGGATCGGCGTCTGATTACCGGATAATGGATTTTCGCAAGCCGATGTTACGTTTCTGCGGACAAGACAGAAGTGAAAGTCATCAAGTTCAGGACTTTCCAGTATTCAACGGCAAGTATTCGACCACCTGTTATATAGACGAAACACTGCATGCGCTCAACGATATGTACGAGAAGCGCGGGCTGATCGCCGCAGATTACTTACGTTCGTTGAAAACCGTTTTCATGCATCGACCTTACCGCCGCATGCCGGAAACTGGCTACGCCGTTGCTTATCTGTTTGCGCTTGGTAATGGATCTGCCGAGGACCGCGCCGAACTCGCCTCATTTTGTTACGAAGCCGGGGTGGAGCCGGATGGCTTGTTAGCTGAGATGAGCAGCAAGCCTGAAATCGTTGCACTGGCAGACCCGGAACGTCTGAACTTTGAGGCCTATCCACTGACGATGGCAGTGTTTCGAATATTCCGGGCCTCACGCCGCTATCGGCGAGAAATTCTGGACAAGCTCGCGCTAGGCAGCGACACAATGTTAGATCTCGGCAATCTATATACCGCGGCACTGCCCGCGTGGATCGCGGCTGGATTCGAACAAGCGGCAGACGAGAATTTGGACATGGCGGGTGAAGAATTGCTAACGCTAGGTTACGGCAGCGGCGACGCTGCGGAAGTCATTCCATTCATTGTTGCTGAAGGCTGGCGCGCAGCAACCAGTAAGATTCAATTTGGACAATCGATGGAATTCGCAGTTGATCTTAACGAAGACCAATACGCGGCATTGCACGCCGGCAGACGCCCGAAAAATCTGGATTTCCTGCCAAGCAAAGAATTTGTAATCGATAAAATCGGTCGCACAGACGAGCGGCAATTTCAGGATGTCGGCATTGAGTACTACAAGTACGTGAATTGAACAGCCAATGAAGTCTCTTTCGGCCCTTTTCACGAGCCCGTGGAGGATGTTATTAGCCGAACTCGTGGTTGTTTTCCTCGGCGTTTACGGTGCGTTTTGGGTTGACAATTATCGCGAACAACTCGATCGAAATGAACGCACCCAACAAGTGGTTCTTGCACTCCAGCAAGATCATCAGAGACTACATCCAGGTCACCGGCGGATTTCACGCCCACATAAACAATGGACTGGCAGACTGGGAAGCGGCGCACGGTCGCGGCGAAAAGCCACCTCCATACGTATTTAGAATATTCGGCGTGGAGATTCCGCCCCGAACGACATGGGATGTCGTTCTACAATCCCAATTGACTGACCTGCTCGAATCCAATGTGCTGTTTGAGCTGGGGTTTTTTTATAATGAAGTTACGCTTGGCGCTAATAAATACGTTCGCTACGTCGAATTCGCCGAAGCTGAGGTGCTACCGCAACTTAAAGCTGACGTGCCCAATTTCTTCAGAAATGATGGCAACCGGTTACTGCCTAAATTTGAATCTCATATGGATCGGTTGCGGGAATATAACGACTTTTACGAGAAAACCGCAGATTGGGCAAAATGTTTGCTTGAGCGTCTGGAGAAGATTGATCAGTCAACAGCGCTCTGCCGCTCCGACGTTGGAATCTCGGTGCTCTAGACAACTCGCGAGCGCTGGGCCTTCGCATATTTTGCGAGCGTTCCTGCAAACTCCGAATTGAGATGTTGCCATTCCAACCTCAACCACGGCGTAAATTTTTCAGGTTCACGCTCCAACTCTTCTCCCAATTCGGCCGCCGACACAAAACGCAGCGCAGCTATCTCTGTCTCATTCGCTACCGGGTCCTGATCGACAACCCCTAGAAACACATGACACAACTCATGTTCGGATCCCAGATCACCGAATGATGCCTGATACTCAAAACTAAAGACGGACTCCAAAACTGCACTCACATGCAACTCATCCTGTAACCGTCGTTCGGCCGCGAATTCGATGGACTCCCCTTCGCGCGGATGGCTACAGCAACTGTTTGCCCAATACAGTGGCCATAGTCGTTTGCCGGAAGCCCTCTGCTGCAACAATAAGTCGCCTTTCTTGTTGAACAAAAACACTGAAAACGCACGATGCAATACGCCGTCGCCGTCATGGCAGTCGGCCTTACTCATCAAACCTACCTCGTTGTCATGAGCGTCAACGAGAATGAGTGATTCATCTTCAGATGAAACAATTTTTTGATTTTCTGGTAACACGGGAATTCTACTACTCCGAAATGGACACAATTTGATAGCCCGCGCCGTCCAAAGTTCGACTTACTTCGTCAACTTTGCCGGGACAGAGCGCGACGATTGAGCCACCGCCGCCGGCTCCCGTCAACTTCGCCCCCAATGCGCCGGCATCCCTGGCCATCGCCACCATATTTTCCAACTCTGGAGTAGAAACACCAATTGCATTGAGGAGTCCGTGGCAGATATTCATTGCGGACCCTAGTTTTTCGTAATTTCCCTCAGCAAGCGCCGTAGCACCCATGAGCGTCAATTCATCAATATTGTTAAAGAGAGCGGCGTATTGGGCTTCGTTAACCTCGTAGCGCTGACGAACGCCATCAATCAGGGTTTTCGTATTGCCATACACACCACTCGCGGCAATGACCAATGGTGGTATATCGGTCAAATTGATCTGCTCTGGACTACGCTCGCCGCCCGCTTTGAAGAGAATCGGCCGGGCAAAAGTGGCGAGATAATTGTCCACGCCGGACGGCGTCCCATGCGTAATTTCCTCGCATTTCAACGCGATCCGATTAACGTCATCGTTATCCAACTCCAACCGCATAAAATTAGCCATCGCTCGGATGACCGCAACTGCGAAAGACGCTGATGAACCCAGGCCCATGCCAAGCGGCACTCGCGAGGCAATCTCGATAGAAAAGTTTCGCTCCGTAGCGTCGAGTTCGGCGACGATTAGATTGACCACCGCAGCCGCGCCGCTCCGATCTGCATCGCCGGCGCGCCAGTTTTCGGAGATGCCCCAGTCTGGTGCCGCCAGCCACATTTGAGAAGAGTTGTCGCAAACAGTTGCAACCACCGCTTCTTCAATCGGCAGTGCCAACGCGTGACGGCCATAGACCACCGCATGCTCGCCCAACAGAATGACTTTTCCAGCAGCGCAGCCGCGCGCCGTTTCGGCGGCAGCCATCGATTGATTGCTCGGCCGGCGCGCCTTGAACTCCGTAAGCAATTCTTTTGCTTTCCAAATCTTCACTTCACCGGATTTGATTAGCGCGGTGACGATATCGTCAAAATACTCATTTGGAATATCAGCCGACGTCGCGACGCTTCGTGCATGCAGCGCCATGTGCCCTTTTTGAATACCACTTGTCGTCAGAGCCCGAAGCGCAGCAAGGTTTTGTGCAAGTCCGGTTGCGGCCATCAACTCGGCCAACTCGGACGCAGTCTCTACACCACTTAGCGCGAGACCCACATGCGCGCCCGGATTCGACTGCAGGGAACCACCCACGGTGCCAGGCTTGAGTGGCAGGGTCAGTGTGCCCACGAGGTCGCCGTTGTTGTCCACCGACCAATCGGTCAGCGACTTATATTGGCCATCACGAGCGGCGTAGGCATGCGCTCCGGCTTCAATAGCACGCCAGTCATTGCCAGTCGCAATTGCCAACGCATCAATGCCATTCATGATGCCCTTGTTGTGCGTAGCTGCCCGATACGGATCCGCAAGGGCAAATTGATTTGCACGTACAATGCCATCTCGAATTTCGGCAGCAGCCTGCGCGTCTTCAGCAAGCTCTAAGAGTGGAACTCGTGCACGCGCGCTGACCATCGCTCTATCGGCCAGATTGGATAGTATTCTCAAGCCGATACTGCCGTCCGCAATCCGTTGGATCTCCGGCGCCAGTCTTTCGCATATCGTGTTGACGACGTTCGCACCCATTGCATCGCAGGTATCCACTAACAAATGTAGGACCACGATAATTTCGCCGTTCGACAAACTGTGTTGAAAAACTTCAATCCCTTTGGTGCCGCCACCCCGTTTTACGAGGTTCGGCTGAATGGCGTTCGCCAGTTCTTGGAGCTCTGCCTTCGCGCGATCAAGCTTGCCAATGAACGCTGCCGGATCATCGACATCGTGCATTTGGATTTGCCCAACCAGAAGCGAATCGTCAGTTGCGACAGTGAATCCACCGCCAGTACGAATGAGTTTTGCGGCGCCGCTAACGCCGGCAATAATGGACGGCTCCTCGACAACCATTGGAACGACATGGTCCCGATTATTCACCAGAAAATTCGGTGCCACGCCGAGCGGCAAACCGAAAACACCAACGACGTTTTCGGTCATTCTATCGGCCTGTGCTACTGACAGTACGGTCGTACCCGCGAGCAGCTTAGCGCCATCTCTTTCTTTAAGAATACCGTTATCGACGAGCGTCTTGATCCGATCGGGAATCGACTGACGGTAGAGCCCGCTTATTTTTGAATTTCGCACCGTCAATCTGCCTTCGAAATCACGACGCCGTTCGAATCCATTGCCACCGACAACTCCCGAAATCCCAACTTTTCCGCCTCAGCAACATAGTCTGCCAATGCGGACGCATCTAAGCCTAAAGCAATTCCAATATCTCCTCCGCCAGCACCACAAGGCTTGTAGAGAACATCGGTCGAAACCGATGCTGCGTAAAGCGTATCGTGACCAGCATCGAAAATTCCCAGCCCGTGTGCCAGATTAAACTGGTACAAGGATTCTGTATACGCACCGAGCGATGCAAGAATATTCGTAGACTGCTGGTGCGCCCAAGTGTTTGCCACATCACTCGCCGCCGCTACCAAAGCAGATACCGATGGATGGTTCGAATTCGACCGATCAAATTTCGTCACGCGCGCTTGGGTCGATGCCGGTCGGCCACTCCATAAAATTGCGTAGAACAGATCGTCTGGCCACGAATGTCTGACCAGATTAGCGGCGTCTCCCATCCTATATTCGATAACGCCCCCTGCCAGGCTGGTCGCAATATCAACCCCACTACCCAATCCGCTTTGAAAATTTGCATGTGCGGCTAATGCGGTCTCGCCTAGGGAAAATTCTTTTCCACCCAATTCGCACAACACTGCAACGAGCGCGGATATTGCCGCGGCGCTCGAACCTAAACCTAATTTGTGGCGAGTAGAATCATCCGCAAACGCACCGGTATCAATCGAAAAGGATTTTGCTTCTCGATCGTCAAAATCGACCGCTGCGAATGCCGCTTCCACAAGTGTTAGGCCGCCCTCTGGAAGTTCGTCGTGCCATGTAATGTCGCCACCATCGTTAGTGCTGAAACGCCAGGACCCCGTCGCGAAGCCAGGGGTGGAAACAACGTGATAATCAGCCGCAACCGTTTCTACTGTCACAACGGCACGTCGGTCCAATGCAACTGCAATAGCAGGTGCACCGACCAGGACCGCATACTCTCCCGATATCACAGCCTTGCCGGGAACCGTCGCTGTCAGCTGCTTCATTCTGACGTCAACAATTTTGCGCCTGCTCCGAGTTTGGTCTGTAACAATGACAGCACGCCCGGCGTCGCCTTCAGCGCGTCCATTACGGCTGCGGCCGACTCGGGCAAACAAACCGCCTTGACTTGCGGGCCTGCATCGATGGTAAAAAATACTGCATGGCCGGTGGACTGGAGCGAACGAATGGTTTCAAGGCAGCTCAATGTTGCGCTGTTCCAATAAACAATTGGCGGCCTCGAACTCCACATCACAGAGTGCATCTTTAAACAATTGTGTTCCGAAATAGTAGCCAGGCGTTCGAAGTCGCGAGAGAGAACCGCGTCTTTAGCAGTCCTAAAGTCATCATCCTGGCGCTTGACCCAACTGGCGTAGAAGGGCGAAGTTTTTTCGCCACGAATCATCGCAGCGCCAGATCCAACCGGCTTTTCCCCTTTCTCTGTAACCGCCACGATGACCTCCAACGGCCATTCGTGCGGGTCAAGAAGCGGTTGCACGTCAATATTTTCATCACCCGCGATGAGCGTAACAATGCCACCATAAAGCGAACGCGCAGCCGAGCCAGAACTCGTTCCAGCCAATTGAGCAAGCGTCTGTGTGGCATAGGTCTTACCGCAAGCAGCGGCGGTCGCGACAACCAACGCCGCAAATGCAGATGCGGATGACGCCAGACCTGCGCCGATCGGAAAATTACCCTCGCTGACGATCGACGCGGCGTCGCGTTCCGTGCCAGCGACAAGATCGATGCAGTGACTGACTCTCTGCTCCATTGCCGGTGCCGGGGCGCCATTGACCAATAAGGTGTCCGAGCCAACCCCAGCCCCGAAATCGACCGACATTTTCGTCCACAAACTATCCAAGGTCACGGACAAGGAACTGACGGCCGGCAGGTTCTTATCGTGATCGCGTTTTCCCCAATATTTAATCAGGGCGATGTTAGGTTGTGCCTGAGCTTCTGCTTTCATTTTTGAGTCACTTGAGAACCTAAAACACTAGTGCGAGATTGGCAGCCGGATTATAGCGCTCGGGCGCACCCAGCAGCCCGAAAAAAAACCGGGCCCGCGTAACGGCACGCGCGCGAGACAAAGGATGAAGCCTAAGAAAACGTAGTGTACACGCCAGTTTACCGCTACGCGGCCTCGGCTTTTGAGGGCGTTTTCGCGGTCGTATCGTGCCGTTTGAGACTTTTTCAATACGCCGTCCGGCCAGGTTTCGTGTACGCTTATCGAGATGAAAGGAATGCGAAAGATGGAGACAGGCGAAGAACTGTCTAGCGGCAAAATGGACCGCCATACCAACCGAATCGAGGCATGTTTAGATCGCATTCTGCCACCCGTATCGAAGGTGCCAGGAAGACTCCACGAAGCGATGCGCTATTCCGTGCTCAACGGCGGCAAGCGGGTTCGCCCATTACTGGTTTATGCCGCCGGCGAATGTCTCAATGTCGGGCTGGAGAAGCTGGATGTGCCCGCAACCGCAATTGAGCTACTACACGCATTCTCATTGGTCCATGACGATTTGCCCGCGATGGATAACGACGATTTGCGCCGCGGGCAACCCACCGTTCATCGCAAGTTTGATGAGGCGACAGCCATCCTCGCCGCAGACGCGCTGCAACCGCTTGCCTTTCAGGCCATCGCGACGGCGCCATCGCTTAACGCAAATGAAATCACCAACCTTGTCGCGCTAATTGCCGATGCCTGCGGTTCGTTGGGCATGACCGGCGGTCAATCTATTGACCTCGCGTCAGAGGGTAAGCAACTTTCGGTCGCAGAATTGACTGAACTCCATAGTTTGAAAACCGGAGCGCTGATACGTGCCTCGGCGATGTCGGTGTGTAGCCTTGCTCCCGAGGTAACAAGCGAGCAGCGTGCGGCCATGAATCGCTTCGCGGCCGATATTGGCCTGGCGTTTCAGATCCGCGACGACATTCTCGACGTTATCGGACACACTCAAGTCATCGGAAAGCCCACTGGCTCTGACGAAAATTTACAAAAAGCGACGTGGCCATCCGTATTCGGCATGGAAGAAAGCATCCAACGTTGCGACGAGTTACTGCAGTCGTCCAGAGAGGCACTGGCAATTTTTGGCTCTGCCGCGGATTCTCTGCAAACCCTCGCGACATTTATCGTCGAACGAGAACGTTAGTCCGGAGTATTCATGAAATGGCCGCGCCCTTGCATGAGCATTGATTGCACAGAGGATCTTCTTTCCTCGGAAATACAGTCTGCATTCCGCTTAATCAGGAAATCCTCTGTGCAATCAATGCTCTGTCCAACCATCACGTCCATTCATGAATACTCCGGGCTAGGAAATCTCTGATGCAAGATCGCAAGATCCTCCACGTCGACATGGATGCCTTCTACGCATCCGTCGAACAACGGGATGATCCTGAATTACGCGGCAAACCGGTTGTCGTTGGGGGAAACAATCGTGGCGTCGTTGCGGCTGCGAGCTACGAAGCGCGCGTATTCGGAATTCGCTCGGCAATGCCTATGCGCGACGCGTTACGACGTTGTCCGGATCTAAACAGGGTCCCACCACGTATGTCCTTATACCAGGATGTATCCAAACAGATATTTACAATCTTTCGTGAATTTACGCCGGTCGTTGAAGGACTCTCCCTCGATGAGGCGTTTCTCGATGTGACCAATAGCCTGCAACTCTTCGGCGATGAAATATCCATCGCCAAAGAAGTTAAGCGCCGCATTCTCGACACAACCAGTCTCACCGCATCGGTCGGTGTTGCTCCCAATAAACTGGTAGCCAAGATTGCCTCCGACCTGGACAAACCAAACGGACTTGTCGTTGTAACGGATGCGAATATGCGCGAGATCCTCGATCCATTACCCGTACAGGTCATACCTGGCATCGGCAAGGAAACTCTCGCCCGACTGCAGCGAGTTTCAATCAATACGATTGCCGATCTTCGCCAAGCGCAAGATCGAGACATCGATCCAGTATTCGGTCGTTTCGCGACACGTGCTCGCGACCGCGCCGCTGGCATCGATGTCCGTCCCGTCGTGCCATCCCGGGAAGACAAGTCAATTAGCGCAGAGGAGACTTTTGATGTCGATCTCAGCGCACGCAATGACCTAAGGCGTCACCTGCTGAAACTCGCCGAACGGACCGCCGGCAGATTACGCGCCAAGGATCTGGTTGCGGGGACAGTACAGATCAAAATCCGACAGGACGACTTTTCAACTTATACGCGGCAGTGCGCGATGCGCCCACCGGTCAATAGTACCGAGACCCTGTATGGCGCGGCCACAAAACTCCTCGATGACTGGCTATCGGAAAATCCAGGCGCAAAAATAAGACTGCTCGGAGTCGGCGGGAGTGAACTGGGCCGCGATTCTCAGCCAGACTTGTTTGCGCCGACAACGAAATCCGGCGGCTCCCAGTTGGATCAAACGGTGGATCAGATTCGCGACAAGTTCGGCGATCTGTCGTTGGAACGCGCAAGAACGCTGGACTAGTGGTCCACGAAGTACACGGGCAATCCGCCGACTGACAAATCAGGTAATATCGCCTAATCGGCACTGTCTGTCGCCTAACTAAATCAGCATGTACACGAGTTTTTTTGGCCTCAACGAGAAGCCATTTACGATCACGCCGGATCCTCGCTACTTATTTATGAGCGAACGCCACGGTGAGGGGCTCGCGCACCTGGTTTACGGCGTCACGGAGGGCGGCGGCTTTATCCAGCTGACGGGCGAAGTCGGCACTGGCAAAACCACGCTTGTGCGAACCTTGCTTGGTCAAATTCCGGCGGAAGTTGATATAGCGCTGATTCTCAACCCTCAGCTCAGTGCGCTGGAATTTCTGCTCGCCATTTGCGAAGAGCTCGGCATCGCCATTGCGGTAGAAGATAAGAAGAGCGCCAAATCTTTGGTCGACGCACTTAACCAGCACCTGCTTAATGCGCACTCACGCGGACGCCGCGTAATTTTGCTGGTAGATGAAGCGCAAAACCTATCTGCAGAAGTCCTCGAACAGCTGCGCCTCCTGACCAATCTCGAAACCGCGCGGCAGAAACTTCTACAAATTATTTTGATCGCACAACCGGAGCTTCGCGAGAAACTCGCGCAAGAGAACCTCAGGCAGCTCGCGCAGCGAATAACCGGTCGTTACCACTTAGAACCATTATCGGCAGATGAAGCATCACGGTATATCGACCATCGGTTACGCGTAGCAGGGGCATTGACCGAGATCTTTAACCCGGCTGCGAAGCGCGAGGTATTCCGGCTATCGGGCGGCGTGCCACGCATCATGAATGTCATCTGCGATCGTGCACTCCTGGGCGCTTACACCCGTGAAGAACGGACGATCGACAAGCCTTTGGTTACCAAGGCCGCGGCCGAAGTATCAGGTCAGACGACGACGCCAATGTTGCTTAAGTGTGTGTTGCCCATCATTGGCGTTGTAACTTTGGTCCTTGCGACATTTGCACTTTGGCCAAACTTCGACGACAAGGAAGTACCTGCAAACGATACCCACGTCGAAATTCCGGTGGACCCTATCGTCGAGGAAGCAGCTGCAACAACTGCTGAAACGCCTCCGGCAAAACTGGATATCAAATCTTTGTTATCTGCGCACGACGACTTTGACAGCTTCAATATTCTTTTTGACCAGTGGAACGTCCACTACGATGCAATTCCCGGCACTGCCTGTGAACAAGCAATCGCCGCCTACCTGCGTTGCTACTTCCAACGCGGCAGTTGGACCACACTGCTGCAACTTGATCGTCCTGCACTGATCACGTTGACTGGCAATGACGGTGCCTCCTGGCAAGTCGCATTGATCGGATTGACTGAGACAGAAGCTCAACTCCTCGTTAATGGCAGTGAAATCACCGTGCCAGTTGCGGATCTGACACATTATTGGTTCGGACAATTCATGATTCTGTGGCGACCGCCCAATGCTAATGAACAACAGATTGGACCGGGCACACGCAGTCCCAACGTCGTTTGGTTACGCGAGAGTCTCGCCGAAATTAATAAGCGAAATCTGGAATTTACCGGGGACGGCGATGTGTTCGATGATCAGCTCGCGACCCTATTGATTGAATTCCAGCGCAGACATCGTCTCGACGCAGATGGAATCGCTGGTTTGAAGACTCAGATCATTATCAATTCGATGCTCGAATCAAACCAATCACCACGCCTCAAAGCGACTCGCTGAGCAAACAACGGACTCGACACAATGTCATTTATTCTGGATGCACTCAAAAAATCGGAGACTGAGAGGCAACAACAGAATGCGCCCGGGTTCGCGACTATCCCGCAGCGTGACAATGATCGGGCGCCGAGCAAATGGATTTGGCTGGTATTTGGCCTACTGGGGATAAACCTCATTGTCCTGGCCGGAATCTATCTTTGGTCTGAGCCACAATCAACTGAAACAGTATCGGTCGCAATTCAACCGACAAGTGAGTCCGCGACATTTTCTGACATGGTGTCGGAGGCAAAACGTGTCCAGCCTGAGACCACTGAAGCGGATATCTCGGCCCCACCAGCTCAGACGGGAAGTGCCACAATTAACAGCGCCAGCAACCACGAACTACCCACGGGATCTATCAGTGACGGGTTTGATACGTTTAACGTTTTACGTGCAAAAGGTGTATTGGTATTGCCGGACATGCACCTCGATATTCACGTCTTCGCCGGAACACCCGCGGACCGATTCATTTTTGTGAACATGTCTAAGTATAAAGAGAACGCAGTTCTGAATGAGGGGCCGCGTGTTGTGGAAATCACGCCAGAAGGCGTAATACTCGAACACCAGAACACGACTTTCTTGCTACCGCGGCAGTAGATTCCATGACTTGACCGGGGTGATGTGGAATCGGTCAGGCAATGGCATCGCCAGCGGCCTCGATCAACTCCGGACCTTCATTACGGGCATTGTTGACCGTTCGCTGGACTGGCCAGCCTCGGAACGGTGGGCTGCCAACGGTGACTTCGTCCAACAGATCCATATCGCCATCTAACCAGCGGGTTGAATTTTCCGGCTCCAAAACGATTGGCATCCGGTGGTGAACTTGCGATAAGAAATCATTTGCGGCTGTTGTCACAATAGTCGTTGTTTGCAGAATTTCTTCTGTTTCTTTGCTCTGCCACCGTTCCCAGAGCCCGGCAAACGCAAACGCCTGGCCGTTAGCGAGCGATATAAAATAAGGTGTTTTACCGTCGCCCTCTTTGCGCCATTCGTAAAATCCATCGGCGAGAATCAAGCAACGACGCTTGCGGTAGGCGCTGCGGAACGACGGTTTCTCGGCAACCGTTTCTGCTCGAGCATTGATCATACGATTGCCGATCGCAGGATCTTTGGCCCAGAACGGGACAAGCCCCCAGCGCAGCATCGTCAACTCATTCCGCTGCTCCTCACTGCGACGAATCGATGCCACAAATTGAGTTGGAGCGATGTTGTAACACGGTTCTACGGTCGGCGATACTGACACACCGAACAAAGCGGCAACCGCCTCACTGGGTGAATAAAAGGCATATCGCCCACACATGTTATTGCCGAATGCCGACGCCGCGGTTCAGCAATACCAGATTGAGAGAAAACAGCCCAACAACGAAAACTGTAACTATCATATAGGCAAAGCCGATACTGATATCCGATACGCCGAGAATGCCATACCGGAATGCATTGACCATGTAGAGAATAGGATTGCCCAAAGACACCGCCTGCCAGAATTCAGGTAACAACGATATCGAATAAAACACGCCGCCCAAATACGTCAGCGGTGTTAGCACGAACGTCGGAATAATCGCAATGTCGTCGAATTTATTTGCAAAAACTGCATTGACGAAACCGAGCAAAGAAAAAACAATCGAGGTTAGAATTACCATCGAAAACGTGATGAGTGGATGCGCGATGGACAGATCCGTGAATCCAAGGGCAATGATTGTGACCATGATGCCGACAAATAGGCCGCGCGTTATTCCACCGGCAACGTGCCCGATGATAATGGTCGCATTCGACATCGGGGATACCACCATTTCTTCAACATGTTTGCCAAACTTCGCACCAAAAAACGATGAGACCACATTGCCGTAGGAACTCGTAATAACGGACATCATGATCAGTCCGGGTGCGATGTACTGCATATAATCGAATCCGTCCATCGTGCCAATGCGACGGCCGATCAGGTTGCCGAAAATAATAAAATACAATGTCATCGTAATAGCCGGCGGAACGATGGTTTGAATCCAGATGCGTACCACTCGAATGACTTCTTTTCGCAGTAACGTCTTAAACCCTATCCAGTTAAGTCGCAAATTCATGTTCTGTCACTACCCATCAGCCTGCTGACGCCTGTCTGTTCTCGACCAAGCCCATGAACAATTCTTCCAGTCGATTTGCTTTATTACGCAGACTTACGACGGCGATGCTTCGCTCTGCAAGTGCACCGAAAATCGCGTTCAGGTCGTCGCCAGAATTTATTGCAACTTCAAGCTCGTGTGAATTGACTAAATTGGTTTCGAATCCGGGTAGCGAGGGCGCTTCATCTTGTCCATCGCGCAGCGTCAGTATCAAAACTTCGCGCTGCAACTTGCGCAGGACGGTACTCATGGGCGCATCTTCTATGATGACGCCTTCATCAATAATCGCGACATCACGACACAGGTTCTCTGCCTCTTCCAGATAGTGCGTGGTCAATATGATGGTTGTGCCGGCTTCATTCCTACGTTGCAAAAAGTTCCACATCGAACGTCGAATTTCGATGTCGACGCCAGCGGTCGGCTCATCGAGTATGAGTAATCGCGGTTCGTGGATTAATGCCCGTGCGATCATGAGTCGTCGCTTCATGCCGCCAGACAAAGTGCGCGCCGCGTCGAAACGCCGGTCCCAAAGCCTGAGCTCCGTCAAATATTGTTCCGCACGCTGCAGCGCAAGTGGTCTATCAATGCCGTAGTAGCCAGCCTGATTGACGACGATATTTAACACCGGCTCGAACATATTCATGTTCAATTCTTGCGGGACCAATCCTATGCAGGCCTTGGCCGCCTCAAGGTCGGTGTCAATATTGTGGCCAAAGATCTCTACTTTGCCGGAGGTCTTACTGATCAGAGACGACATAATTCCAATCGCCGTTGTCTTACCAGCACCATTCGGACCGAGTAATGCGTAAAAATCGCCAGGACTGACGTTAAAATCAATCCCCTTTAGCGCGTGGACGTCGTTTCCGTAAGTCTTCGTTAGATTTTCAATGGATAGGGCTTTCATGCGACGCGTATTGTATACGCGTCTTGATGGAATCGTTGATTATTTATTTTCTGGCCAATCCGCCCACCGAGGCCCAAGAATGCTTATTGATAAGTGGCAGATTGAGCAATTCCGTCCGTATCTATGCCCGCCTTGTCCTTCGAGCTTACTGTTCTTAGACAGAATCCAGGGAATACTTGATCAGAGAGCCCCTAATTGTTTTTCGATTTTTTTGCCTGTGCAACGCGATACTGGGGCGTTGCGGTTTTACGTGCGGCCACCGACCAGGTATTCGGCCTTTCAGCAGAAGCGTCCGTCAGAAACGTCTGTAGTGCCGTGATTTGTGCGGTGAAACTGGCCAACGCTTGTCGACTGAGCCCGCTTCCAAGTAACTTACGCCACAGATCAGGACGGTGCGAAAGGCGAATCACGGGCGAATCGCCAGTTGCCCTAAACCCCTCCAGCAATTCGATTACCGTTTGTTCGGCGATGCGCTCGCTCCAATATACCGTCGCGCCAAATGTAAGACGTAGTGCGTACGGATTTCTTTGTGCAAGCTGCCAAGCGAAACTCAGGCCGGCAGAAACCAGCGTCTCGACATCGGCAGATTGCTGCACGCCAAAGAGATCGCGCGCTCGTTCGTCAGCGAGCATGCGGGTCCAGTAGGCGTCCTCATCTTCTCTAAATGAAAACAACAGGAATGGCGTCTTCGCGAGTCGCTTGATCTCCGTTGCCGTCAAATTCGTGATGCGCTCGATGAGCTCGGCGGGAAGTGCTTCCAAGCCTCGGCGAAGCTCCGTCTGGCGTTGCAGCAGCGTGAGCCAGGATCGATTCAAAGCTGCAACATTCTCGAAATTTGCCTCTTCAGGCCCTCTAAATCCCATAATTTTCCTCCCAAATACCCGCTTCTCGATCTATTTTTGCTGGCAATGCTGAATTATTAGAATTCTTATTGCATCCCCATTTACGGATACTATAGTCTCTTGTATCATTATATATGGTTAAAAATTATCATAAAGGGAAAGATATGCGCCTGACGGATAACCGATATTCGGGAGAAAAGCAACAATTTGAGCTAGCGCTGAGAATGATTCAGCACGAAGCACGGACCAGGACAATTCGGCTATGCACGGGTTTAAGCGACGACCGAATTCGCAAGGTCTATACGACCTACTTTAGAAATAGTGGCGACATGGCGGTCAAGCGGCGCAGAGGAAAATCGCCGCGGCAAATAAGTTTGTTCGTTAAGACACCCCAGCATCAACTGGAGGCAACCACCCTGATCGCATTATTTTGCAACAGCTTATTACTTCGGGTCGATACATCGAACAAGGTCTATGCCCGCTGGCCCCGACCCGACGTCGAGTATGGCCATCGGGTTTGCCGTGCGTTTGAGACCTACCAAATGCTGCACTCCCAAGCCGCGTTGAATTTTGAATGGGCGTGGAATTTGCTGCAGAGCATCGTGCGCAACGACGAGCTTTATCTGGCGGTTTGTCGGCGCTGTCGGAGCAAGTATGTACAAGATGCCTATGCCCTCGATCATCGTATTTGCCCGAGTTGTTCGTTGAGCGGTAAACCGCACTGATTCAAGTCCGGCAAACATTCGCTACACTACGCTGGATATGAATAGCCAAAACGTATTTGCCGGCGCATTCGTCGATCGATCCGGTCATAGGAGAGAAGACCCGGATTGGCTGATTGCTGCCATCCGCAGCGATAACGCGCGATTTTTGCCGGTGTGGAAAAATCAGTGTTTGACCAGCGGAGAGTCGCCGCGGGTCAATCTGGTCGGAAAGTCAGTAGCGAATCAATACCTGGTCGAGGAAGAAGCAATCTTTCTCGGCATCTTCAATGATCAGCCTGTCTTTGCACTCCCTATTAGTGACGAGGTCACCGCCCCATTCGATGCAGCGGACGATTTTCATGATCTGCGCTACCTTGGCAGCGTGCTGCCAGCTGATGAATCAAATCTCACTGCACAGGCAATTGCCCTAATTAATTGGCACCAATTGCAGAGGTTCTGCGGAATTTGCGGCTCGGCAACACGGAACGTGTCCGGCGGCAACACACGCCAATGTATCAACGAGGAATGCGGCAACCGCATATTTCCCCGTGTCGACCCGGCGATTATAGTATTGGTCTCAAGAGGCGATCAGTGCTTGCTTGGCCGTCAGAATAGCTGGCCGGAAGGTCGGTACTCGACAATCGCCGGATTCGTCGAACCCGGAGAGAGCCTCGAAGACGCGGTACGCCGCGAAGTGCTGGAGGAAACCAACATTCGGGTCGGTTCCGTTCACTACCATAGCTCGCAACCCTGGCCGTTTCCCTCCTCCCTTATGCTCGGCTTTACCGCTAGCGGAGAATCCGAAGAGATCCTTCTGAATGACGGAGAACTGGAGGACGCGCGCTGGTTTAGTCGCAAGGAACTCCGCTCGGGTTTTCCAAAGCTTCCGTATCGACTCTCAATTGCCAGACGTCTCGTCGACAATTGGCTAACAAGCAACAGCTAAGCGGACCACTAGATGTGTTTGGTCGTTTTTGCATGGCAGGTGCACCCGAATTTTCCATTGGTGATAGCGGCCAATCGCGATGAGTTTCATAGTCGCCCGACGCAGGCGTTACATTGGTGGGCGGACGAACCTACCCTTCTAGGCGGCAGAGATTTACAAGCAGGTGGGACTTGGTTTGCTGTCGCACGGAATGGGCGCATCGCAACGGTCACCAACTACCGTGAAAGTCACACGCGACAAACTTCGCGGCGCTCGAGAGGAGAGTTGGTCACCCAATTTTTGACCGGCGAAAAAGCACCTAACGACTACGCAAGCAACATTCCAAGTGATAACTACGCAGGATTTAACCTGCTGGTCGCAGACCAAAATGAACTTTGCTATCTGTCTAATCGCGGTGACGCACCAAAAACACTGGAGCCGGGTATTTACGGCCTCAGCAATGAATCGCTCGATACACCCTGGTGGAAATTGGAGCAAACAAGAACGGCCTTAGAAAAACTAATCGCTGAGAACCGGGTCAACGAAACAACACTGCTGCGAATGATGGCCAATAAAGAGAAGGCGCCCGTCGACGACGTTCAGGCAGGTCCACTGCCATTCGAAATCGGCCGCGCGTTGACAGCTCCTTTCATTGTTACACCGGAATACGGCACTCGTTGCACCAGCGTTTTGCTAAGGCACCAAAATGGTCAGATAGCGGTGGCCGAGCGACGATTTAATGCGAGCGGGAAGTCGACCGGCGATTCGAGCTTCAGCTTCGTTGAGCGCTAATCGGTATTGGCGAACACCGACATTAACCAACGACGAATGTCCGCTATTTCATCAGGACATACAGCATGCGCCATCGGATATTCACGCCAATCGATATCAAATCCCGCTGCCATGAGCCGGTCCCGGGCGTTAGCCCCCATTGTAAGCGGCAAAACCGGATCGAAGCTGCCGTGCGCCATAAAGACGGGTAGATCGCGAGATTGAAGTACCGCCTCTTCCATGTCTCCACGCAGCGGTAAGTAGGTCGACAAGGCCATCAACCCGGCCAGCGATTGCGCATGTCCAATCCCGGCAAGCATCGCAATTGCGCCGCCCTGCGAGAATCCCGCGACAGCGATCCGCTCGTAAGCGATGCCACGCTCATGTTCACGTTGAATGAGTTCAAGCAAGATCTGGCGACTTTCCTCGATGCCAGCATCATCCAACTGGCCATCGCGATCGAGTGCCAGAATGTCAAACCACGCGCGCATTTCGGCGCCACCGTTAATGGTCACCGGTCGAACCGGCGCGTGTGGAAAAACGAAGCGCAAATTGGCACTGCCCTCTAAATCCAACTCAGGCACGATGGGCTCGAAATCATGCCCGTCGGCACCGAGACCATGTAACCAGATTACAGATCCGTCTGCGTTCCCCGCGGGCTCAACCTCCACTGTTTCTAATGTTGGCATGACGTTTTCCCAGCACCAAAAGCGTGCAGTCTGATATGCGCGCCACGCGTTAGCAAGGGTCGCAGCAGCAAAGCAATTCTGGGATAGTGCTCGGATCTGAGATGATCAATCTGATATCCCACGTTGGAGAATAAGAAATGAGTCGGCTTTGGGAAAAAGGTCTGCCACTGGATGAGCGCGTGTTGCGATACACGGCGGGCGAGGATCATTTGTTGGATGCCCGCCTTCTCGCTTATGACGTTCGTGGCTCCATCGCGCATGCTGAAATGCTCGCGGAACAAGGCTTGCTTGAGCAAGACGACAGCGTGGCAATTAGTGCCGCACTACGTGAACTACACACCGAGTTCGAAGCCGGTGAATGGTCGATTCAATTAGAAGACGAAGACGTTCATACAGCGCTGGAGTCACGCTTAATCGACAAAATAGGCGCGGCCGGTGGGAGAGTTCACCTGGGGCGCTCACGCAACGATCAGGTGTTGACCGCGATGCGGCTCTATTTGCGGGATGCGACCGGAGCGGTATCCGATAGCGTTCAGGGCCTGCTGAAGGCAATCGAAACACTGACCTCAAAAGAGGGGGAAATACCGCTGCCCGGTACGACGCACATGCAGCATGCGATGCCCTCGACCGTAGCGCTTTGGGCAGGCGGATTTGCAGAGGCATTCCAGGATGCACAATCCGGGCTCGCAGCCGCGCAACGCAGAACTAACAAGAACCCACTCGGCAGTGCCGCTGGCTACGGCACGCCCAGCTTAAATATCAATCGCGATACCACGACTCAAAAGCTCGATTTCGCCGAAACGCAAACGCCGGTTACTGCCGTACAACTTTCTCGAGGAAAAGCAGAGTCGACACTGCTGTTCGAACTATCCCTGCTGATGCAGGATCTCGGACGGCTCGCCAGTGATCTGCTACTTTTTTACACGCAGGAATACCGTTACATCACCCTTGCGCCTGAAGTAACCACTGGGTCGTCAATCATGCCGCAAAAAAGAAATCCAGATGTGCTGGAACTGGTACGCGGCGCGGCGGGGACGGTACAAGCTTGCATGCAAGAATGCATGCTCATCACTGCCAAATTACCCTCCGGCTTCCAGCGTGATTTACAGCGTCTCAAGCCACCCGTGTTCCGGGCAATCGACCTGACGATTGAAAGCGTCGACATCATGGCGTATCTACTTTCAGCGGTGCACTTTCTACCGGACAATATCGTAATGGAAGACGATCTTTACGCGACAGAAGCAGCGTATAAATTGGTGCAGACAGAGGGCATCCCGTTTCGCGAGGCCTATCGCCGCATTGCAGATAACAACGAGTGACGGAATAAGCACCGGTACACAGTATTTCCCTTCTGTTCTGGTATACCATCAATCTCAACCTGATCGCGGTCAATTGCCTGGAGATCCGCATGCGTAACGCTGTCGCTTCATTCGTATTGCTCCTTCTTTCGCTGGCATTCCTGTCAGCTTGCGGACAGACGGGACCGTTGTTTTTGCCGGGTAACCCCAGCCAGATACAAACTTCGTCGCCAACCGAACCGTCGACTGAAGAAACCGACGAAGACAATCAAGACCCAACAATAAATCGACAATAAAACGGCGCGGGCTTAAGCTCGCGATAAGAGGCAAATGAGCGATAAAAAACTCGTCCTGGTGGACGGTTCTTCCTATTTATACCGCGCGTACCACGCGCTACCGAAACTGACCAGTTCCCGCGGCGAGGCAACGGGTGCCATTCATGGCGTTCTCAACATGATTAACAAGCTGGTGGCAGAAGAAACGACCGAGCATTTTGTGGTGATCTTTGACGCGCCAGGCAAAACGTTTCGCGATGAATTATTCAATGAGTACAAAGCGAATCGCCCACCAATGCCAGATGACTTGCGAGAACAAGTCGATCCTTTATTGAAAGCAATCCCTGCGATGGGACTACCGTTGCTGCGCATCGACGGTGTAGAGGCTGATGACGTAATTGGAACATTGTGTCACCTCGCAGAGGCTGCCGGTATGCGGGTACTCGTGTCTACCGGCGACAAAGACATGGCTCAATTGGTCAATGCCAACGTAACACTCGTCAACACAATGACTGGTTCAAGACTCGACCGTGAAGGCGTGAAGAAAAAGTTCGATGTTTTTCCAGAACAGATCATCGACTACCTCGCGCTGGTCGGCGATAGCTCGGACAACATACCCGGCGTACCGAAGGTGGGCGCGAAGACAGCTGCGAAGTGGCTGAATCTATATCCGACTGCGGAAGAGATTATTGCTAATGCTGATGAATTCGCAGGCAAAGTCGGCGAAAGCCTCCGCGAGAATATCGACCAACTAAAAATGTCACAGACGTTGGCGACAATTCGTCTCGACGTTGAATTGCCTAACGGGCCAGCCGAACTAAAGCGCGCCGCAGCCGATGTTGACACGCTACGCGAGTTTTTTAGCCGCTACGAAATGAAGCGCATGCTGAGTCAGTTAAACGACAATTCCACAGCGGGAGAGGAAGTCACGCCGGCAGAACCAACGCCGAAGGGAAATTACGAAACCGTACTGACAGAAAAAGATTTTTCGCGCTGGCTGAAAAAAATTAATGCGGCGGATCTGACCGCATTCGACACTGAGACAACCAGCATTAACTATATGGAAGCCGAGCTGGTTGGCATTTCACTCGCAGTAGAGACCGGTGAGGCTGCCTACATACCGGTTGCGCATGATTATCCTGGCGCACCAGATCAACTCAATCGCGACTTCGTGCTCAACGCGATGAAAGATTTTTTGGAGGATCCGGAGAAACCAAAAGTCGGGCACCACCTGAAATGCGATGCGCATATTCTTGCCCGGTACGATATTCAGCTGCGCGGCATGGCTTTCGACTCCATGTTGGAGTCCTACGTATTGAATAGCGTCGCAACTCGGCATGATATGGATTCCGTCGCGCGCCACTACCTGAACGTGGACACAATTCACTATGCAGACGTTGCTGGAAAAGGTGCAAAACAACTGACCTTCAATCAGGTCGATCTTGAACAAGCCGCACCATACGCCGCAGAAGATGCAGACATAACGCTTAAGCTTCACAACAAAATCTGGGGTGAGCTGAAGAAAACGCCATCGCTCCGTACTGTCTACGAAGACATCGAGCAACCGCTAGTACCGGTGTTACTCAAAATGGAGGAATGCGGCGTACTGCTGGATCGTGGCATGCTGAAGAAACAAAGTGGTGAATTAGCGATCACCATGATGACATTGGAAAAAGAGGCGCACGAACTCGCCGGCGGCCCATTCAACTTAGGCTCTCCAAAACAACTGCAGGAAATCCTTTTCGGCCAGTTAGGCCTACCAGTAATCCGCAAAACACCAAAGGGTCAACCCTCGACAGCAGAGGATGTGCTGCAGGAACTTGCCGGCGACTTCGATCTGCCCCGCGTCATTCTCCAATACCGCAGCGTCAGCAAACTAAAAAGCACCTATACAGACAAACTGCCGCTTCAGGTAACAGAACACACTGGACGTATTCATACGTCCTACCATCAGGCTGTCGCAGCCACCGGTCGTTTGTCGTCAACCGATCCTAACTTGCAGAATATTCCGATCCGCACGCCGGAGGGAAGGCGCATCCGACAGGCGTTCATACCGCCAGAAGGGAAAATTTTTTTAGCGGCGGACTATTCGCAGATCGAATTGCGCATCATGGCGCATTTGTCAGGCGACGAAGGCCTTGTCAAAGCGTTTACAGAAGACTTGGATGTGCATAGCGCGACCGCCGCCGAGGTATTTGGGTTAGACGTTGACAAGGTTACTGTCGACCAGCGGCGCTCCGCAAAAGCGATTAATTTTGGCTTGATGTACGGCATGTCTGCATTCGGCCTTGCCAAGCAACTGGGGATTGGTCGCGGCCAAGCGCAGGAATACGTTGAACTGTATTTCGATCGCTACCCGGGTGTCCGTAAATTCATGGACGATATTCGAGAGCAAGCGCGGCAAACCGGTTTCGTGGAAACGGAGTTTGGTCGAAGACTGTACTTACCGGAGATTAACGATCGCAATGCCCAACGCCGCCAATACGCCGAACGAAGCGCTATCAATGCACCTATGCAGGGCACGGCGGCCGACATTATCAAGCGCGCGATGATCACAGTTCACAACTGGCTGTCAGACGACAAAGTGCCCGCCCGCATGATCATGCAGGTGCACGATGAGTTAGTTTTGGAAGTCGACGAGAAGTCCGTGGATTCAGTGCGTGCAGAAGTTGTAAAACTCATGAGTGCCGCGGCAGATTTGTCAGTGCCGCTAAAGGTTGATGCGGGAGTAGGTCTCAATTGGGACGAAGCCCACTAGTACGACAAAGCGGCCGCTAGCAAGGACACTAGCGGCAATCAGGCTTAATGAATTCAATAACTTAGCGATCGAATGGAACTCTTGGCATTTTTTTCGTTCCAATCTTCTGAGTGCATTAGCACTCGTCTGCTTATCTCCATAAGCGGACTTGCAACACGGTCACCCCAAGCCTGTTGCTAACACTGAGCCCCGGTTGCCATCAGGCATCCGGGGCTTTTTTACTATAAGTTGTTGAAAATGCCGTAGGAGCGGCTTCCAGCCGCGATATTTTGCCTGATCCGGCATTGTGCCTTATCGCGGCTGGAAGCCGCTCCTACGAAATTTTCAATAGGCCGCACAAATTCGTCCGTGAAGACTCCCTGGCTCAGTCGTCAGCCACCCTTAAGGAAGGTTTCCAGCGTGTCGCGTGCCTCATCCATGCCCTGGCGGTTGTGTGCGGAAAAAAGCTGCGCCGTTGCGGCAGAGCCAAGTTCTTTTTTGACTTGCAAGAGCGCGGTTGCGGCCTTACCCCGCTTCAGCTTGTCGGCCTTGGTCAACAACACATGTACCCGCAAATCGACGGAGCCGGCAAAAGTCAGCATTTGTCGATCGAAGTCCTGTAACTCGCGGCGCACATCCACTACCAAAATCAATCCGCTTAGCGATTCGCGCGTCTCGAAATAGTCTTGCAGCAGGCGACCCCAATGCGCACGCACAGATTCGGCAACCTTCGCGAACCCATATCCGGGCAAATCCACGAGTCTTTGCCCGTCACGCATCGAAAAGAAGTTCACCAATTGCGTCCGCCCGGGTGTTTTGCTGGTTCGAGCAAACTGGCGCCGATTGACTATGATGTTGATCGCACTGGATTTACCGGCGTTCGAGCGGCCTGCAACGGCAACTTCTACCCCATCGTCGGGCAGAAACTGAGCGACGGCATTGGCACTCGTAACGAACTTTGCATCTGGGAATTGAGACATGGGAACGTGTATAATTCGGCCTGCTGTGGCGGCCGGGACCTAATACTGACGGCTCAGCGCCCTGGCAGCAAGGCCTCTGGCCTACTCCGCAATTTGCCATCGCACTTGGAAATTCTGGCACTTGATTAAATTGATGGCGGTACGTAAATGATCGCCTGGAAGTTACGGTTGAAAGATATGAAAAACACCTTTATCGCTGTCGCACTTTTGTTCGCCAGCAATGCCTTTGCCAACGGACTGATTTCCGGTGATACTGCGGCCGGTCAATCGAAATCGGTCACCTGCAGCGCATGCCATGGAGCAGACGGAAATAGCGTCAATCCCGTTTGGCCTAGTATTGCCGGCCAGCATCCGACTTATATTCTTGAGCAATTGCAGGCATTTAAGAGTGGCGTGCGCCAAGAACCACTCATGCTTGGGCAGGTTATGTTACTCAGCGACGAAGACATGGCGAATCTCGCCGTCTTTTATGGGGAGAAACCCGCGGCGGCTAAGTCGGTTGCCGACGCTACCACAGTCGATCTGGGCGCACGCCTGTATCGCGGCGGCGATCCTGAAGACAATACTGCAGCCTGTATCGCCTGCCATGGACCAAAAGGCCGCGGCAACCCCGCCGCTTCCGTCCCATCTGTGAAGGGTCAATATGCAGTTTATTCAGCAGCCCAGCTGCGCGCCTATGCCAGCGGCAAGCGAACGTCGGATGGCCCGACTCGGGTAATGCGAGATATCGCCGAAAAGCTTACTGAATCTGAGATACTGGCGGTCACGTCATATATGCAAGGCCTGCAATAATTTCGGCTAAACCATTTCTAAAAGTGGCTGTCAGATTAGATAGCCCTTGGTGGAGACCTACTGATGAACCAATCTAATTTCCTTATTCTTCTTGTATCACTGGCGATGGTCGCCTGCGGTGGAAGTGATCAACCTAGCGCCCAATCTGCAGCCGTTGCACCAGCTGACGATCAGGTCGTTATCACTGAACCGGCAGAGATAGTTGTCGATGAAGTTGATGCCGACGCAATGCCGGCAGAGATGGTCGAAGAATCTGGCGCAGAAGAAGCCGTTGATGTTGAAGACAAGCCGATCATTCTGGCGCAAGCCGATGTTCCAGCCGCGGCATCACAGGACTGGAAGTTTACTGAAGGCCAGCACTACGCACGGATGGTGCCAACCCAACCTACGGTTGGTGGCAGCGACAAGATCGAGGTTGCCGAAATATTCTGGTATGGCTGCAGCCATTGCTATGATTTCGAGCAATTCATCAATCGCTGGGAAGAACAAAAGCCAGCCAATTCGAGTTTCGTGCGCATTCCGGCAACCTGGAACCCGCTCGTAAAACTACACGCGCAACTCTATTACACCGAAGAAGTCCTGGTTAAAAACGGCAAGATTGCTGAACCGGAACAATTTCGTAATGCGGTATTCGCCGAATATCATCGTCGCGGCAATCGACTTGCTTCAATTGATGCTATCCAGCAATTGTTCTCCAAACATGGCGTAAGTGAAGATGACTTCACGAAGACCTGGGGTTCATTCGAAGTGTCACAGAAAGTGCGCGTTGCAGATGATCTGCAGAGACGCTACGGCATCACGGGTGTTCCGGCTGTTGTTGTGAATGGAAAATACCGAAGCGGTGCCGCCGAAGCGGGTGGCTATCCACAATTGTTAGAGTTGGTAGACGAGCTGATCGTCAAAGAGTCAATTCGCTAAGACTGAGAATTTAGATCGTCAGCAGATCTAGCCTGCGTCCTCGGAAATAATTTCCCAGCGGTTCTCGCCGCTGCGTCGCCAATAGAGCCGCTTGTTTGTGGTGACCGCACCGTCTGCGGTCATCAGCACCTGTGTAAACCGACTTAGATAAAGGTCTGGCACCTCGGGATCGGCGACCAACATCACGTCGTTCAGCGTTACCCCCTGCAGCGCGCGATTTTCAAATACGTTATAGCGAAATGCGGCCCATTCGTCTCGATTCAAACTCTCGAACGTAAAGTCATCGGCATACAGTGACAGGTAAGTGTATAGATCCCCTGCAGCGAAACTTTCACGCCATTGATCCAGAGCCAGTCTAAACTCCAATCGACGCGCTTCGATATCGCCCGGAGTCGCCCACTTAACTTCGCGCGCAACAATCACCGGCGTAACCAAGGGTTTTAGTAAATCAACCAGCAGCAGCAGATCTTCATTGGGTAATGCGAGACAACCGTCGGTGTCGAGTGGTGGACGCTTGGGATTGTTCTTGTCGACACCGTGCAACCAAATGCCATCGCCAGTGCGCTGATTGAATCGATCCCAGGCATTTGGATAATCGAGCGGAAATGCAGCAACACCGTATTTGTCGTGCAGTTTGCTGGTGTCCAAACTCTCGGTAATAAAATAGACACCCAACGGAGTTTTTTTGTCCCAGGCCCTTTGCTTGCCGACGCCGGCAGTACCGATCGACATATAGCGTTGGTCTACAGCAACGATGGTGCCGTTCGATTGGCTAAAGCGATACATCGTCGCCGAGTCGGTAGCGGCTATCAGAACATCCGCAACAGTGTCTGGCACTTCGAGCAAATAGGCCGGAAGCTTCCCGTCGATGCTCACTGGCTCGGCAGAGTTCTCGGCAAACAGCGTGCAGGACAAGGAGATCATCATCAAAAAGATGCACAATCTTCGTCCGAAACAATCAATGGTATCGCGCACTAGCCGCCCTCAATGCCAGTCAAAAAGTTAAGCGTATTCTGCCCGATCCACTCAACAGAATAACCGCCCTCCAACACGACCAGCGACGGTATGTCGAGTGAAGCAATCGCCTCGCCCATGTCACGGAACTCATCCGTTTGAATATCAAAATAGGTCGTCGGGTCGCCCGCGAATGTATCCAGACCGAGCGCGACAACCAACACATCCGGTGTAAAACCTCGCAGCTGAAGCAGCGCGTCCTCCAAAGCGACTTTGTAACTGCCCCAATCGGTTCCAAATGGTAATGGATAATTAACATTAAACCCACGACCGATACCCTCACCCGGTTCATCGGCATACCCTAGAAAAAAAGGATACTCAACGGACGGGTCCGCGTGAAGCGAAATAGTTAGCACGTCATTACGTGCGTAAAAGATGCTCTGCGTTCCATTGCCATGGTGATAGTCGACGTCAAGGATGGCGACCCTCCGTGCTCCGCCATCAAGAAAAGACTGGGCCGCTAGAGCGTTATTATTGAGGTAGCAATAACCACCACAGTAGTTTTGTGTCGCATGATGCCCGGGCGGGCGGCACGCAGCGAACGCCATTCGATTATTGCCTTTAACCAACTCCGCGCCAGTCAACGCGACATTCGCAGAGGTTCGAATCGCCTGCCAACTGCCGGCGACGAAGGGTGATGTTGCGTCGAAGGAGTACCGACCTAGTTTTCCAATCACACACTCGGTGTCGGCATAACGCATTCCATTTCCAACAAAAGTATCCGGACGTGCGTTACTGCCAGTCTCATCGGACTGCTCCCACTGCGTCCATATGTTCTTCAAAAAGTCGACATAGTCGGGAGTGTGAATCCGGAGTATCTTCTCGTCAGAAAAATTCTCTGGCACGACGAATTCCCCGAAACTCTGATCACGTAACGTACTGGCGACGTTGTTCGCTCGCGCCGGGCATTCAGAACTTGGGGCCCAACTGTCCCCGCGAGACGCTAGCAAACCATCGTGCATATTGTGGTCTTCGGAATATACGATCTTCACATCAATTCTCTGTTCAGCTCATTGATCCACTAGTACTTGTCCGGAATTGGCCTGCCCGCCAAGCCAATGCTGCCTTGGCACCCTCTGCGTCAAGGATACGATTGAACTCTGCAGATTCCGGTGTCTCCGTTGTTTCGATTTCGATATCAATCTCGAGCGCATTCTCCAGTGCCTGATTGAGACCAGCAATATTCAACGAATTCAGCAAAGCCTTCTTGGTGAGTTGTACAGCCAGCGGGTCATTAAGGGAAATTTCGTCGGCGAGCGCGAACGCTTGCGGCAACAGCTCATCCTCAGCAACGACGCGATTAATCAGGCCGATTGCTTCTGCACGTCCAGCATCGATTTTATCGCTGCCTACCAAGAGCATCTCCCGCGCATTTTTTTGGCCGATAATCCAAGGGAGTATCATACAAACGATGCCGCTCCCGAAACGGACCTCAGGCGCGCCGAAGCGACAACCTTCTGCGGCGATGGTTATATCGCAGACTGCGGATACTTCCATCGCGCTACCGAGACAATACCCATGTACGGCGGCGACTATTGGTTTCGGAAAATTTAAAAACTTGGTAATGACCGCGAAATTGCGGCGCATTTCGCGAGCGACAAAATCATCGTCTGACTCCCCGTCTTGCGCATCGCCCATGTCGAGATCGAAGCCTGCAGAAAACGCTCTACCTTCGCCGCTAAGAACAAGCGCCCGAACATCAGCATCCTTTGCCGCAGTCTCGAGATGCTCCTCAAGCATATCCAACATTTGAGCATTAACAGCATTCAGTTTGTCTGGTCGATTCAACCACAGATGCCCAACAGCACCGCGTTTTTCGTACAGAATCGAGCTCATCGGAGCAGACCTACTCGAGCGGACAGTGTTTGTCGGACCAAGCCCATCAGTACAATCGCAACCACGCTGATTTATTCTGCGTGTAGCTCAACAAGCTAGCAATACACTTATCTCGAGCGTTGCCCGATTGCTTATACCCACCGAAGGGCTGCGTCATGTCACCCTCATCAAAACTATTCACCCAAATAACACCCGCTTCGATTTCCTTGATCAATCGATGTGCCCTATTGAGATCGCTGCTCCAGACGCCTGCCGCCAATCCTGCAGCGTATTTTTTGAAAGTGCTTCAATACTCATTTCATTTATTCTCTTATGCCACTTACGACCAGCGCATCAACAGCAATACATTCATGCTCACTAACAATAACAGGATTTACATCGACCTCTCGCAGATCCTTGCCGAGCGCGTCGATCATTACTGAAAACTTCGCCGCTGCGCGGCAAAATTCGTCGATCGCAGCAGGATTGGCACCGCGAACACCCTCTAAAATCGGCCCAAGTTTTAACTCGCTAAGACGACGATTCGCATAGGCTGCGTCGAACGGAGGAAGCGCGAAAACGACATCCTTAAGAACCTCAGCCAGTATTCCTCCAAACCCGAGAATAACAACAGGGCCAAATTGCGGATCCAGGCGTGAGCCTAAAATCATCTCAATGCCCGATGGGGCCATTGCCGCGATAATGACATTTGGACCAAGGCGCTTGTCCAGGTCCTGGTATGCCTCGATCAATGACTCGCTATCAGCGATGTTCAATACGACACCCGCATGCTCGGATTTATGTGCGATGTCCGCCATAGCGGTTTTTATCACGACAGGAAATCCAAGATCTTTTGCATTGGCCTGTAATGCATCACTTGAATCAGCGAGTCGAGAATCACTTGCAGGGACACCAAAGTCGCGCAGCATTTCCAGCGACTGCGCTTCACCCAATTGATCTTGCTCCGAAAGCAACTGTCGCCATTTCTCGACAACTTTCGAGGATATCGACGGTAAGTCCATCGGCGGCAATAACTTGAAATCGCGGTAATCCATCAGACCGCGAACGCCTTTCAAAAACGGCTTCACACCATCCAAAACAGGTAGACCCCGATGGGAGGTATCCACAACCAAAGGGTCCAACCCAGTACCCTGACGCGCAGCAACCAGCGCCGCGGGCTTTCCAGATTCCGCATGCGCGCAATCAATGTAGTCGACGTAGGACTCGTAAATTTTACCGTCTGGCGCACGGTCGTGAATAGCGGCACCCATCGCCGCACCAACATCACGCATCATAATCGTCAGGCAGTCGATCATTTGTTGTGTTGCGCCTTCACCGCCGCGACTCCAGGCGTCCAGCGGATTGACCGCCGGCAGCTCCGGATCGAGCACGCCTTTAAGTGCGGCAACAGATTCGTCCGTCAGTTCGGTAAGTGGCACACCGGCATCATCGGCCAGGTCAACAATGAGTTGCCGCTCACCACCAGAATCGTGCAGCGTTACCAAACCACCCGGGCCCAATGGCGTTAATTCCGAAAAAAGAATGAGTGCGGTCGCAAACTCATCCATGTCATCCACACGATAGACGCCGTAACGATCAAACAACGCTGCGTACGCGGCGTCATCTCCGGCGATCGCGCCTGAATGCGACACGGCGAGTTCTGCCGACTTCGCTGTACGCCCGACTTTTATGGCGACAATCGGGATTTTCTTATCGACGGCCTTTTGCAAAGCCGCCCGAAAACCAGCTGGATTTCTCGCCGTTTCAATAAATAGACCAACCGTCTTCGTCTCGGGAAGCTCCAACGCAAAATCGAGGTATTGATCCATCGTGACCGACAATTCATTGCCCGTCGAGACGACCAAATTTGTTCGCATGCGCTCTTCGCAATCGACAATGCCGGACATGCCCGACCCGGAGTGACTAATGAGACTGACGCCGCCGGGCTCGTGATGCGCGCGACTGTCGAATCCGCACGCCCAAGTGTGATCTCTAAAATTGTAAAAACCCATGCCATTCGCGCCACACACCAGCATGTCAGCTGCCAGGATTTTTTGCTGAACGCGCGCCTTCAAAAACGGTGCCTTATCGTCGTCAATAATAAGTGACGACATGATGACCGCGGCGCGTACGCCCAACGCGATCACCTCATCGAGAGCGGCCTCGATGCGCTGATCACCAACCGCAAAAATGACCATCTCAGGAACCGCGGGGAGCGTCAGCAAACTCTGGTAGCAAGGAATGCCCTGGAGTTCCTCATAGCGGGGGTTGACCGGGTAGATCGTGCCTCGAAAACCGCCACGCAGGAGATTTTTGAGCGACCACTCGCCCATCGAATCTTCTCGCGCCGAGGCGCCCAAGACGGCGACCGATCGGGGCCTAAGCAGGCTATCGAGTTTGTGCGCCACACCCCACCTCAAATTCGGGTCGTACTGAAAGTTCTAGCCCGGACTATTCATGAATGCACTCGCGCCCTTGCTTGATCATTGTTTGCACACGGGATTTTCTTCCTCGGGAATACAGCCGGTATTCCGCTCGGTCAGAAATTCCCGTGTGCAAACAATGCTCTGCCCAATCATCGCGGTGATTCATGAATAGTCCGGGCTAGAATGGGCCGGGTGGTGTCGCGCGTTTGCGAGGTGGGTCCCAAAATGGCTTATCGACGACAGTCGCCTCAGCCATCATCTTTGACCAATGCATTTCACGTTGGTAATAGATCTCCACATAGAGTTTCTCGCCAACTTTTCCATGCGGTGAACGCACAGTCCCCAGCGCTACATTCTGTTTGCACACGGGAGACCAGGCTGCGGACGTAATAAACCCAACATCCTTTTTACCCTTGGACGTCGAATATATGTAGGAGTGATGGGCGGGCTTGTTGCCTTCAATGTCGAGCTTCACAAGTTGCCACGTCGAGCCGTTGCGCTTTTCACGCGCGAGCGCGCGACGACCATTGAAATTTGGTTTCTTGAAGTCGACCAACCAATCCAGCCCTAACTCGAATGGAGATCGAGAACGTCCGGTGCGCACAGTCACGTTTGCAGGCAGGAAGTCGACGTAGGCAGCAATGAAGCCAGCCTCGATTCTCGCGTGCTCCAGCGCCTCGGTGCCCATGGCCATGATGCCGTAGATTTTTCCGGCATCGAACATCGCATCCCAAAGATCCAACGCCTTGTCATTAGACAGCCATACCTCGTACCCCAGATCACCTGTAAACCCTGTCCGGGAAATCATGATCTCGGTGTCTTGAAACGCATAGGTCGCCATACCGAAAGGTCGCAGATTCTCGATACCTTCAATGCCCATCGCCTTGAGAATGCTACAGGACGTAGGTCCTTGCAGCGCCAGCCCACAGACCTCTTCCGTTTCGTCGACAATAGTGACATCCATGCCAATCGCGGACATCTGTAACCAGGCCATATGCCGCTCCTGGGAACAAAGACGATACTCGCCCTGCTTTAGATGAAAGATGGTGCCATCGTCAATAACCTGACCTTCGTCATCACACCAAACTGCGTAAGCGACGCGTCCTGGCTTGATCTTGCTCATGTCGCGCGTGACCAATCGATTGATATAGACAAGCGAATCTGGGCCCGTAATTCGATATTTCGTCATCGGTGTCAGATCAAAAACACCCGCGCTATTACGCACAGAGAAATACTCGAGCGTCGTATCGTAAAACCCTTCTGCACTCGCATAACCTTTCCAATCATGCCATTGGAAAAGCCGATCAAGATCCGCCTGACGCGGATAAAAAGGTGACCGCAACCGTCCCTGAGGAACTTCCTGAATGGTCATAGTGAGTATCCCGATTTGAGAATTGCCCGCGCAGCATTACGACCCGCCGCGCCGCTAACCCCGCCGCCCGGATGCGCTCCAGCGCCGCATAGATACAAGCCGTCAAGTGGCATCGCATATTGCGCCGCGCCTCCGACAGGTCGGGTGAACAAGAATTGATCCATGGTCAGCTCTCCATGATGCCAATGACCGCCATGAATATGGAATTGCTCTTCGATGTCAGCCGGGGTTAACAATTCCGACGCGGTGACGCGATCAGCTAGATCCGGCATGTATTCCGCCAGCGTTTCAATGGCCAGTTTTTCGAACGCACTGTGCGTCTTATCTGACCACCCTTCACGCAACTCAAACGGCACATACTGAACAATTGCAGACATCACGTGTTTCCCGGTAGGCGCAAGGCTCGCGTCGCGGAAACTCGGAAAGCAAATTTCAAACACCGGCTTGACCGAAGTCTCGCCGTACTTGGCATTGTTGAAAGCACGCTCAACGTACTGATCGTCGGGCGCGATGACAAAACGATCTGCATACTCGCGTTTTTCGACGCCCGGTATTGTTGGCAATCCGTCCAGCGCCAAATGCAGTTTCGCGGCATTGCCCCGCATGCGTAAGTGATGAATGCGATGCGTGAATTCAGTTTCGACATGTCTCGCCTGGACCAAATTCATGATCGTTGACTTCGGGTCAGCGTTTGAGACGACGAGCCAACTCGAAAATCGCTCGCCATCTTCTGTTTCAACGCCCGCCGCGCGACCGTTCTCAATAACGATGCGTTTAACTTTCATGTTGGTGCGAATCGTGGCGCCATTCTCTCGTGCAGAGTGCGCGAGCGCTTCAGCAACAGAACTCATACCACCTGAGGGTTGGCTGATCGCCCCGTCACCCCCCGCCAAGCGATAGAGATAGGTCAGTATCGTGTTGGGTGATCGCGGTCCCAAATGGGTACCCATCACTGCATCCAGGCTAATTGCACCACGTAACAAAGCGCTGTCGAAGCGTTCCGCGACTTCGTCACGCATGTTCATGCCAATAAGACGTAGAAACTCCTGCATTTCAACTTTGCCTAAGCGACGGATATCCAGACCTAGCTGAGCGAGCGTAAACAGGTCGGATTTGCTGGCATCATTCGCCAGTCGCGGCGGTGTTTTGTTCAGAAACGTTTTTAGAAGTTTCGCGAAACGCGTCATGCGTTTGCGGAAATCTCGAAATTGCGCAACATCTTCATCGCCAACACCAGATACCTCATCACCGTTAAAACGCACATGATTGCCATCGGCCGACAGCGCGATGGTTCCCATGTTGTTCGACACCGTTTCGATATTCAGCCCGAGATCTTTAATGACCTGCGGCTGTAACTGATAGAGCAAATGAGCGACAGATGAAACAGAATAACCGTCCGCAAATGAGCGGGTGACAGCTGCACCACCGACTTGCGAGTTTGCTTCGAGTACCAGGACTTTTTTGCCTGCTTTCGCCAGCAGGGACGCGCAGACCAGACCATTGTGGCCGGCACCTACGACGATGGCATCGTATCTATCACTCATCAGTCGTCCCCAAAGTTAACCGGCGTAATATCCGGACGTTTGAGATCAAATAGAATCTCCCGCGCAGCGTTGCAACCGGGTGCGGCCATGACGCCGCCGCCGGGATGGTTGCTGGAGCCACACATATAAAGCCCGCCAACCGGACCGCGGTACTGCGCATATCCCGGTATGGGTCGGTTAAACATCAATTGGTCCATTGTTAGCTCGCCGTGGAAGATATTGCCCTCGGTCAAGCCGGATTCATTCTCAATTTCTTTCGGCGTTCTGACTTCGCAGTGCAAAATTAGATCCTTAAAATCAGGACTGTATTCGGCAATTTGGTTAATCACGGTTTGGCCGAATTGATCACGCTCTTCGTCCGTCCAGTCCCGACCTTCAATTTGCGCCGGACAGTACTGCACAAAACAACTCATGAAGTGTTTGCCCGGGGGCGCCATCGTCGGATCACTAACCGTTGGGATGACCATGTCAACGTAGGGGTCCTTTGACCAGGTCCCTTCTTTCCAGTCGTCGTAAGCACGTTCCATACGTTCCATCGAATCAATGAAATGCATGTCTCCGTCTAGCAACGGGCTACCCTTTGGCAATGCCGGAAACGTCGGTAAACCGTCAAGCGCGATATTGAGCTTGCCGGACGAACCACGAATCTTGAAATTGTTAACGCGGTTGTAAAAATCTTCATCGAGATCGCTTTTATCCATGCACTTTAAGAACGTACGTTTTACGTCCATTGCCGAAACGACGATGTTCGCGTCGATCTCTTCACCCGTCGTCAGCGCAACACCTTTGACCTTACCGTTCTTGACCACGATCTGCTCAACGCCAGCATCGGTTCGAAGCTCGCCGCCGTAAGCCTGAAATGCACTGCTAATGGCTTTCGCGACCGATCCCATTCCGCCGCGTGCATAGCCCCAGGCGCCGATGTTGCCATCGACGTCGCCCATATAGTGGTGCAGCAAGACGTAGGCCGTACCCGGCGAATGAATTCCCAACGCGGTACCAATAATTCCACTGCCCGACAAGGCAGCTTTAATGACGTCAGTCTCGAAATATTCGTCCAGATATTCGGCGACACTCATCGTCCAAAAACGGATCGTCTCGTACATCCGCTGCTCGCCCATTCCATAGAACTTGGACCCTAGGTGAGCAAGTTCTTTTAAGTCACGCGGTTTAAAAGAGGTCGGATCAGGCGGTGTACGCAAAAGGAAATCGCGAATAAAGCGACATTGGCGCATCGTATCCGCTGAATACCGCTCGTAGGCGTCGGCGTCCGCTTTGGAGAAGCGTGAATACTCTCGATGATGTACTTCTTCATCGGGGTAGCTACCAAGATAATCTCCGTTCTCCATGAATACGGAGCCACCGCCATAAGGCGTGATTTGCAAGCCATGACGCGCCAAGTCAAGATCGCGAAATATCTCAGGCCGCAGCAGGCTGCACACGTAGGAACAATTGGAGTAGTACCAATCCTTATATAAGTTGCGACTAACTGTCGCTCCACCAATATAGTCGTTTTTTTCCAGACACAAGACATCCAGCCCCGACTTCGCCAAATAGGCGGCATTCGTCAAGCCGTTGTGTCCCGCGCCAACCACTATGGCGTCATAAGTTTTCATCTCTGGTATTGCCCCTTAGTCTTGCCTACGCCGTTTTTATTGCGTGTCGGTCGGCAGGTGTTTTCTTCAGTGTAATTTTCACTGCTTGTTCAAATTTGTCCAGTGTTTCATTGAGGCATTCCACATCATGAGCCTCACATAAAAACCAGGGCTCGCGAGAGTCTGGCTCAACCAAAATTCCAAGCTCATGCAGCTCTGCCGCCAGTGCATCATAAAATTCGTAATTCGTGTTGACCCATGCCCGGTAGTCAACGGGCGCTGCATCGCTAAAAAACAGTCCCATCATTGACGGATGACCAACGAAACTATGCGGAATACCGTGTCCGTTCAGAATACGACCCAAACCTTCCTGGAGCTGAAGACCGTATCGCTCGATCGAGGCTAAAGCATCCGTTTCGTCCAGAATTTCCAACGTTTTATTCGCCGCTGCCAATGATACCGAATGACCGGTAAAAGTACCGCCGTGAACGACTCCGTTTCCAACATGGCGCATGATATCTTCGCGCCCGGCCACCACAGATATCGGATAACCGTTGCCGAGTGCCTTGGCGAAAGTACAAATATCCGCTCGCACACCGAGCAACTCCTGCACGCCACCCTTTGCGACTCGAAACCCGGTCTTAACCTCGTCAACGATTAATACGACGTCGTACTTATCGCACAGCGATCGCACGTCTTCGAGATAGGATTTTGTGGCAGTCAATCCGCAACAATTCCCCATAATTGGCTCGATCAGGAAAGCACCGATGTCGCCGTGGTGCTTCTTGAGAACAGCCTCTGCGACATTCGCGTCATTCAGAGGAACGGTATGAAACAGCGGTTTGACGATTTTTGGCGTGCCTTCACAATAGGGCAGCACCTCTGGCGGGCCATTTTTCGGATCCCAGTCTTCAACTTCGGTATACCAAAGTACTTCGGTAAACACGCCGTGATAGCCGCCTTCGACAATGACGTGACCATCCTTGCCCGTATGCGCACGTGCGATACGCAGCGCTGCCATGACGGCCTCTGTACCCGAATTCGAAAACCTGACCAATTCCGCCGCGGGTACCATGCGACTAATGCGACTGGCGACTTCGTATTCAAGCTCTGTCCCCAGCGCAAATACGCCACCGACATCCATTCCCGCTCGCGCGGCATCATCTACCCGTTGGTCCGCATAACCTAAAATGGCCGGACCGTATGCAAGTCGATAGTCGATGTACTCATTGTCATCGATATCCCAAATGCGACCACCTTTGCCACGTTTAACGTAGATGGTTTTATCATCACCCCAATAGCGAAAATTTGACGATACCCCCAACGGCAGTTTCTTAACGGCTTTTTGAAAATGCCGGTTAGATTTTTGGAGCGAGCGCATATGACCCCCGGTTAACGGAAGAATCGCGTAGCTTCTCACTATTGGTTAGAAACGTCCACATAATTGAATGAATAATCATTCATTTTATGTCATTATCTTACTATAAAACAAAGCTTTAGGTAGATTAAATTGTCTACAAATATTGAAAAACCAGAAAGTTGCCAGCGATGGTAGCCGTCAGCGCAACCGTGGGCCGGCGCGCATTGGCGAAAGAACAGCGCCGCCAGCAGTTGATCGATGCCACGATCAAATGTATCGCGAAGAAAGGATTAAGCAGCACAACACTCGCGGATGTTGCGAAGGAAGCCGGCTTATCCCAAGGAATCGTCAACCTGCATTTTGATAGTAAAGATAATCTGCTTTACGAGACTTTGCGATACGTGTCAGAAGACTATGACAAACAGTTCATGGAAACCTATGAGCGAACATCCGCCGACCCTGCCGCCTGCTTGCTCGCGTTGATCAAAATGGATTTACAACCGTCAATCTGTGATGCCAAGAAACTCGCGGTGTGGTTCGCGTTTTGCAGCGAAGTGAACGCGGTCCCAACCTATCAGAAGTTATGTGCCGCGAGAGAACGAAAATATGACGATGTCCTTGTCGACCTTGCCTCGCGAATAATCGATGACAGCGGCTATGAGGATGCTGATGCCAGCCTGGTTGCCAAAGCACTGGGGTCGCTCACAGATGGATTGTGGCTCTCGTGCCTTGTCGATCCTAAAAGTTTCAACCGACAGGTCGCGCTGAATACGGTTAAAAGTTATCTACGCGGCATTTTTCCCGATCATTATCTAAGAGAACCAACAGCGTGAAATTAGAACTCAGTGACAGCGCCCTTGACTGGCAGGCAAAAGCGCGGGCATACGCGGATAAAAACCTGCAACCCCACGAAGTCGAAGCCGAACTCAATGGCGGCGTACTAAGCGCCGAAATTACAAAGCGCAATAAAGCGCGTGCACTCGAGCTGGGCTTCAGTGCCATTGATGTACCCAAGCGATGGGGCGGCCTGGAATTGCCGTTGATCGAACAGGTCGCCATTTGGGAGCAATTGGGTCGCGTAACCAATGCCCTCTCGTGGTGTTTCCCAGAGCCACAAAAGTGGATGTTCGAGGCCTGCTCCGACGAGCAAATCGAGGCCTATATCCTGCCAATGATGCGTGGCGAGAAAAAAGACTGCTACGCAATAACAGAGTCCGGTCCAGGATCAGATGTCGCCGGACTTGAGGCGACCGCAAGACGAGTTGGTGATGCGTACCTATTAAATGGCGAAAAGTGGTATGTAACGAGTGCAAACCTGGCCAATTTTTTCTGGTTTCAGGCGGTTATACCCGAAGAGAACGCCGCAGCGCTGTTCTTGGTTGACATCGATACGCCAGGTGTTGCGATGACAGCCAATCCTCTTTTTAGTCACACTTATGCGGCGCATCATCCTACCTATCAGTTTACTGACGTCGAAATACCTGCCTCGCAGCGCGTCGGCATGTCCGGTGACAAGATGGCTTATACCCGTAGCTGGTTTCGTCACGAACGATTGATGATCGGCGCGAGAAGCTGCGGAGCTGCTGCACGACTTATTGAAGACGCCACTACATTTGCGGAATCCAGAATGATTGGCGGAGAAGCCTTGAGTGAAAAGCAGGCGATTCAATTCATGCTTGCAGATTGTGCAACCGAACTTTGGGCAGCCCGACTAATGACCTTTGAGGCTGCAGCAGCCAGCGATCGCGGCGAAGATTTGAAGGCCCTGCACAACCGCTGCTCCATGGTGAAACTTTATGTTTCTGAGATGGCAAATCGCGTTGTGGACCGAACCCTGCAGATTTTCGGCGGGCGCGGTTACATGCGAGAGAACGTTGCTGAGCGTTTCTTTAGAGAGCTGAGAGTCGATAGAATCTGGGAAGGAACGAGCGAGGTACAGCGCCTTATCATCGCCCGAAACTTGCTGAAACGTGGCTTGGACCAAATGTAGTCAGGCATTTATCATGCTTTTTGTAACCGTAGGCGCTGTGCTGGCCTGGTTTGTCGGCGGGACAATGCAAAAAGTCACCTGACGATGCTACCCAATGTCACTGGACGCTGTTCGAAGCTCATGTAATAGCCACTCAACCCAGCGATTTTCGTTAATTTCCATGAGTGAAAACGGACCGGGGCGATAAAAGCGCGAATTTACGCCGCGCCAATTGTTCACAATAATCTCTTCATCCGCATAAGTGGTTACATCCCATAACCAAACCAGCTCGTCACGATTGTAGTCTTGTCCCTCTACCGCATCATTCCGAACCAGCCAATAAACCGTGCATTGGCAATTGCCCTGATCAACGGGTGTAAATACATACATAACAACATGATCGCTGTACGCGAGCAGGTACGAGAACGGGCCAATCATGATATCGGATGCGCCGCCATCGTAGTCCGTCAAATTGCCGAGCAACGGTGCTACCGGTTCTCCGTCACGGCTACCGGTTTTGTAGCCCTCAAACATTGCCGTTCGGCTATAGGCGTAGCCCTGCTGGCCGGCAGGCGCATCCAAGTCGGTGAAGTCCAACTCCATATCCTTTAAGCCGCAGCTCGGCATGCGTTCCAGCATTTTCGATTGCACACGTGCCATTTTCTTGTCGTCGAGCATCAGCGTGTGCATTTTTGCGTATTCCGCGTGGGACGGCGCGCAGTGATAACACTCTTGATAGTTCTCGACCGCAAGCTTCCAGTTCGCGGCAATCGGATAATTTTTAACTGCCGCTACTTTGAGATCTTCGAGCCCAAACATTCGCAGAGGCTCATCGAGATCACGTTTCGCGCGATCGAGAGATGGCGCTTCCTCACTGAAACAAACGAAAATCAATCCTTGTATAACGTCGATTGAAATTCCATTCAGTCCGTACTGACGCTTATCAAAATCTGCAGGCATATTCCGTGCGCCGACCAGATTCCCCTCAGTGTCATAAACCCACGCATGGTAGGGACACTCGAAGCGACGTTTGTTACCCGCCTCCTCGAGGCAAACCACCGAGCCTCGATGCCGACACACGTTCGCAAAGGCCCGAAGAACACCATCCTGGCCGCGTACAATAATGGCCGATTCATTGACGACGTTGATCACTTTGAAGTCGCCAACCTCTGCCAGCTCAGATTCATGCCCGGCTAGAATCCAATTACGCATTACAATTTGATCTATCTCTAACTGGTAGACTTCTGGATCAATGTAAAACCGTTGCTCCAGCGACCAACCGCTTTTTTGACAGGCGATCAGCTCACGAATGGGTCGGGTATCGGACATGTTGATAACTCTTATCAGGCACTAGCGCTATTCTAAATCGGAGCGGTTGGAAGACGAAGCGCAAATTTCACCTTGTGAATCCATCACACTATACTGTCATAATTCGGACAACATTTAGTAGAGAATAAAGCTGGCGACTGTCGGCGCATCACGAATGAACAAAGAAGCCAGTATAAAGAGTGTGTAAACCTCCCCTAATCAGTTCCACGCTGGATTAGAGTTTCCGGGTTGATTGCTTGCCAGCAAATATTCCACCGGCGCCACATCCAGTTGTGGGCTTTCAGGCGTCACGTTTAGTCTCCGGACCGCCGGACATTACTGACCATCTTGGCAATCTGGATGTCCTGAATTGCAACACCCGTCAGGTCTGCCACGGTAATTTGCTCCTCACTGCTTCTACCGAGCTCCGGGTTCTTGATCACGTTGCCCAGTTCAAGAATGGAGTCTTCCCGCAGCATTTTGTTTTTCACCGCGTGGAAGCACTCACCGTGATCGACACACTGTGAAATGCTATCTGCCACGACGAGATCGGCCTTGCCGAGTAGCTCGGCTGCAAGCTCCTGCTTGCCGTGATCATCCGAGCCCATGGCGGTAATGTGAGTACCCGGCTGAACATGATTGGCACTGATAAGCGCTTCCCTGGCAGACGTTGTGGTAACGATGAGATTGCACTGCGATGCAAGTTCAGTGATATCGGTTGCGGCCTTCACATCCAGGCCCCAATCCTGAATTGTCGCGGTCGCTTCCAGGTCGTCGATCATCCTTTCTACTTTGATGGCATCACGACCCCAGACAAGGCACTGTTGGCAATCGACGATTTCTTTCAATAGTTCAAGCTGCATTCTCGCCTGCCCGCCCGTACCAACAATTCCGATGCATTCGACTTTTTTGGGCGCCAAATGACGCGCGGCTACGGCACCCGCCGCGGCCGTTCTCATATCGGTGAGCCAGCATTGGTCGTGCAGCACCAATTTGAGATGTCCCGTTTGCTGACTGAACACCAGGATCACGCCATCCGCAAACGGCACACCGAGTTTCTCATTGTCGTAGAACCCGGACGCCACTTTCAGAACGTACACGTCGTCGTCTTTGACGTAGCCATACTTGATATGCACATCGCCTGGTGGCTCCTTGAAATTCAAGAATCCGACCGGCGGGACGACAACTTTGTCTTCGGAATAGAGAACAAAGCCGTCCTCGATCGCCTGAATCATCTTCGGGACATCGATCTGGCTCTTGATTTCGTCGAGTCCAAGTACTTTCAGCATTGTTCTTCTCTCTTTTTTAAACCGTTATTTGCCGGCCGTCGCGCCACCGTCAACCGCCAGCGACGTCCCGGTGATAAAACGAGCATGGTCGGAGCGAGTTCGAGTGCCATGGCCAGCGTCAATCCTACTACGCCGCCCTTGCTGGCACTATAATCCGCGTAGTGCGGATATCCTGTCGTAGCGGCCGTTGATCCGGTGTTTACGATGACGCCAGACCCCCGTTCTACCATGTGCCGCGCAGCTGTCTGCGCCACGTAAAAGACACCCCTGAGGTTGACGTCCAAAACACGGTCCCATTCCTCGAGTGTAATCTCAAGAAAACCGTGCTGGATACTGATGCCTGCGTTGTTGATCAATACATCCACTGACCCCATGCAGTCGACGGATTTCGCGAACGCGGCCTGGACATCGTCCGGGTTCGATACATCGGCCTTTATCGCGTCGCTGAGTCCCGGCAATTCCTGCTGAACCCTGGCCAACGCATCGGGGTCGCGATCGAAAACGCAGACATTGGATCCTTCTTCTAGAAACCGGGCAGCCGTTGCCTGACCAATTCCACTTGCCCCACCGGTCACTACGACGTTCTTGCCTTTCAATCCACGCATTATTCATTTCTCCTCTCGGTGCTTCGACACTCTCCCACACCGTAATCGCCGTACGGGAAACCCGGTTGACCGGCCAGAACCATAATGTGAAAACCCAGACGCAACGCGGGACAAGATCAACTCTGCAGTGGACATTACGATGAACGAATTGCCTGACGAATCCAAAAATTGAACAGCATGGTGACTGGTAAAAAGGGATCAATTATCCGATTGAGTCCCGACCCGGAGGACTTTGCAAAAACTGCCGATGAATTGGAGGCCGAGGATTTTAGCTCCGAGGTTCCGGTGCAGCACACGCATTCAGCGTATGAAAACGATGCAATCGGTTTGTACGTAGGCCTCTGGGATACTGAATCCATGGTCGAGACCGGTGGTCCCTACACCTGCGACGAATTCATGTGGCTGATCGAGGGCGAGTGCCAAATCAGGAACAACCGGGCCGGCGAGATCGAATCCGTTAAAGCCGGCACGCCGTTTGTGATTCCCAGGGGCTACGATTGTCAGTGGCAGCAATCGGGCTACCTGCGGAAATTCTATGTCATTTCCGAACATCCGGGTGAAGCTATCCCGGCCGCGCCGGCCCACGAAGGCATCGTGATTCCGAAGGCCGACACCATGCTGAGAGATATCGACGACGACGCACCGTTCCAGGTGACGCGTGGTGCGAGACCACAACAAAACGTCTGTTACAAGGACACAACGGGCAGGTTCTTTTCGGGTACCTGGGCTGCCGAAGTCTTTGAATCAAAGCGAAGACCGTTTCCCTATAACCCGTTCGCGTATGTACAAGACGGCTCGATCACCTTGACGGATGCTGAGGCTGCCGCCCAGGCATTCAATGACGGCGATGCATTCTTTATTCCGCAGGGGGTCGAGTGCGATGCTACTGTGGCGAACAGCGTGCGCTTGACTATCGCTGTCGTTAAATCAGACTAAATGAGACCGGCCATGTTCAAACACTATGATGCACTGAAAGACACAACTTTGGGCCCCCTCTGGCATGACCCCGAGATCATGCCAAAACCGGAACCGTCGTTGGGCAAGGATGAGAAGTGCGAACTGCTCATAGTGGGTGGTGGCTTTACCGGCCTGTGGGCCGCGGTGCAGGCCAAAGAGCGCAAGCCGGACGCCGACATTATTCTGATCGAGCAAACCTTCGTTGGTGACGGCGCTTCCGGGCGCAACGGTGGTTTTTTAAGCACCAGCGTCACCCACGGTGAAACCAACACCGACGCCCAGCTTCCCGGTGAGAAAGTGAAAATTGAGGCGCTGGGCAAACAGAACATCACCGAGCTGCTTGAGACTTTGCTGCGTTGGGACATCGATGCCCGTTATGAAGCAACGGGCTCAACCAGTCTTGCACTGAGCCCGGAAGTCGCGGAAGAATTGCATGCGGAGTTTCTTGCGGCCAGGGCGGCCGGTGAGCCTGTTACCTGGTACGACCAAACTGCCATCAGGGAGCAGGTCAACTCTCCGCTTTTTTACGCGGGTCTCAAACATCAGAATGGCTTGAGCGGCGTCGTTGATCCCGCTCGTATCTGCTGGGGATTGAAAAGTGTTTTATTAAATCGGCTGGGTGTTCGTATTTTTGAAGGCACTCGCATGATTGACGTCAAGCCTGTTGGCAAGACGGGTATGAAGGCCATCTGTGACGGCGGCGTCATTCACAGTGACAAGGTGCTTTTGGCGACCAATGCTTACACCAGTTCAATTGCAAGAATTCGCAACTCGGTGATCCCGGTTTGGGACTACCAGATCGCCACTGAGCCACTGACCGACGAGCAATTGGACAAGATAAACTGGGGTACGCCCGGGTCACGCCATGCCTTGGGTGACCGCACCAACATGTTTCACTACTTCCGTTTGACCCGGGACAATCGGATTACCTGGGGCGGCGGCGGCGCCGTACATTACTACTTTAACCGAGGCATCGATGGCAAATTGATGGATGCGCCCGCCCGTTACGAGCAGTTGGTTACCGAGTTTTTCGAAATGTTCCCGCAGCTGGAGGGTGACGTGAAGTTCACTCACCGCTGGGGAGGCATCATCGCAACGTCCACCCGTTTTTGCGTCGTTCCAGGGGTCAAGCACAATGGCCGCCTGGCCTGGGCTGTAGGCTACACGGGCCATGGCGTCAGCGCATCACGATTTGGCGCCCGAATTGGTATAGAGCTGTTGGGTTATCAGCCTTCTGAAGTCATCAAAATGAAACTCGTCACTCGGAAAGCGCTTCCATGGCCACCTGAACCGTTCCGTTGGATAGCGGTAAGAATGACCCAGCTGGCGCTGATCCGGGCTGACAGGAACGGCGGCAAGCGTGGCTTGTGGCTCAAGTTTCTGGATGCTTTGGGCCTGGGCTTTACCTGTTGAAGTCCTGGCCGTAGTGGCCTGCGCCTAGTAGATGCCGGGTGGCGTCGCGCCGCGTCGCGGCGGGAACCAGAACGGCTTGTCGACGACAATGGCTTTCGCCATCTCTCGATTCCAGTGCATCTCGCGTTGGTAATAAACCTCGACCCAAACGGTATCCCCGGGCTTGCCGTGCGGTGCTTTGACAGTTCCGAGCGCAATATTCTGCTTGCAGACCGGTGACCAGGCTGCCGACGTCACGAAGCCGATACTCCCCTTACCCTTATTGGTGGGAAAGATATATGAGGCGTGGGCGGGCTTGTTGCCCTCTATATCGAGTTTGACCAATTGCCAGGTCGAACCATTGCGCTGCTCCTCTGCGAGGGCACGACGGCCGTTGAAATTCGGCTTATTGAAATCCACCATCCATCCCAGACCGAGTTCCAGTGGCGAACGGGATCGTCCTGTTCGAACCGTTTCGTCGCACGGCAAAAATTCGGTATAAGGCGCCAGGTAGCCCGCTTCAATACGCGCCAGCTCCAGCGCATGCGTTCCAATCGCTCGAATCTTGTAGTCCTCGCCTGCCGCGAACAATGCGTCCCAGAGATTCAGTGCCTTGTCCGGGTCAATCCATATCTCATAACCGAGGTCGGCCGTGAATCCGGTGCGCGAGACCATTAGCTCGGTACCCTGAAAATCGACATGGATCAGTCCAAATGGCTTGAGCTCCTCAAGACCCTCAACGCCCATCGTCTTGAGCACGCTATACGACGTCGGACCCTGGACAGCCAGGCCACAAACATCCTCGGTCTCATGCACAACGCTGACATCGAATCCGATCGTGGACGACTGGAACCAGGCAAAATGGCGTTCCTGGCAACAAAGACGATATTCGCCTTTCCGCAGGTGGAAGATTGTACCGTCGTCAATTACCTGACCCTGATCGTCACACCAGACGGCGTAAGCAACACGGCCCGGCCGGACCTTCGCCATGTCGCGCGTGACCAGTCGATTAAGGTAGTCCAGCGCGTCTGGTCCCGTTATCCGGTATTTGGTCATCGGCGAGAGATCGAACACTCCCGTACCATTTCGAATGGCGAAATATTCCTGGTCCTCGCAGTACAAGGAATCGGGGCTTGAGTAGCCCTTCCATTCGTGCCACTGATTGACGATGTCGAGCTTCTCAACACGGGGATAGAATGGCGTCTTCAAGGGTCCTTGATGGACGGGCTCTCGCACTGGTCCTTGCGCGATAGTCATGCTGCTTTCTCCCGATTAAGGATGGCCCGCGCTGCATTGCGGCCCGCCGCGCCGCTTACGCCACCACCCGGGTGCGCTCCGGCACCACATAAATACACGCCGTCTATCGGCAACTGGTACTGCTCCGCACCATTCACAGGACGCACAAACAGGAATTGATCCAGTGTTAGTTCAGCATGATGCCAGTGCCCGCCTGTCATGTGGAACTCGCTTTCAATATCGGCCGGCGTCATTAATTCGCTTGCGGTGATTCGTTGCTCAAGGTCCGGCATGTACTTGGCCAGCGTCGACAAAATCGCTTTCATGAAGTTGGCCTTCGCTTCTTCGTTCCAACCGCCCTTCAGTCCATACGGCGCGTATTGCACAACGGCTGACATGACGTGTTTGCCCGTCGGTGCCAGCGTCTCATCGCGAAAACTTGGAAAGGTAATTTCGATAACCGGGTTTGGCGAGCTCTCGCCATACTTTGCCGGATTGAAAGCCCGCTCAACGTAATGCTCGTCCGGCGCGATAACAATACGTTCGCCAAAGTCTTTCTTGGACAGGCCCTCAATCGTCGGCAGTCCATCCAGCGCGAGATGCAGTTTTGCCGCGTTACCCTTGGCACGCAGATGCGAAATTCGCCGAGCGAAACCTGTCTCAGCATGTTTCGCACCGATGAGTTTCATCACTGTTGTCTTCGGATCGGCGTTCGAGATGACCATCAGGCTGTCGAATCGCTCGCCAGATTCCGTTTCCACACCGGCCGCCCGGCCGTTCTCGATTATGATGCGTTTGACCGGCATACCGGTACGTATCGTTGCGCCCGCGGTTCGCGCCGCTCGTGCCAGATCATTGCTCACGCTACCCATGCCGCCTGCCGGAACACCGGTCCGACCATTATCACCGGCCAGGCGGTAAAGGTAGGTCAAAATTGTGTTCGGGGAACGAGGTCCAAGGTGCGTTCCCAATACTGCATCCAGGCTGATCGCCCCTTTAAGCAGCGGGTTTTCGAAACGCTCGGTAACTTCATCGTGGATGTTCATGAAAATCAACCTCAGGAGGGCTTCCATCTCGGCCTTGCCGAGCATACGAACATCCAGGCCCAACTGAGCCAGCGCCATCAGGTCTTTGAAGTCACTTGTACCCAAACGCGGTGGCGTCTTATTGAAGTACCTGCGCAGCAGATTTGAAAAACGTGTCATACGTTTCCTGAAGCTTCGATACTGCTCGGCGTCTTCGTCAGATACACCGTCCACACTATCTGTTCTCAGGCGCACGTGTTTGCCATCGTCGCCAAGCGCGATCGTCGTCATGTCTTCACTGGCCAGTCGCGTGGCGAGTTTCAGTTCTTTGCGAACTTCAGGCTGCAGTTGATAAAGGAGATGCGCACAGGCTGACACAGAATAACCCTCGGTGAATTCGCGCGTGACAGCTGCGCCCCCGACCTGTTCGTTAGCTTCGAGCACCAACACGCTCTTGCCAGCCTTGGCCAGCAACGCAGAACACACCAGGCCGTTGTGGCCGGCACCGACTACAATTGCATCGAATTTGTCAGTCATCGCCAAAGTTCTCCGGTACGACATTCGGACGTTTCAGATCGCTTAAGATCTCCCGCGCCGCATTAGCTCCTGGCGCAGCCATGATGCCGCCGCCCGGGTGAGTGCTTGATCCGCACATGTACAGACCGCCAATCGGGCTACGGTACTGCGCGTAACCCGGGACGGGTCGATTAAGCATCAACTGATCCATGGTCAATTCGCCGTGGAATATATTGCCCTCGGTGATGCCGATTTCATTCTCGATATCCTGCGGCGAACGAACTTCAGCGTGCAGAACCAGATCCTCAAAATCGGGGCTGTAATTCGAGATCTGGTCAAAGACCGACTTCCGGAAGCCGTCCTTGTCTTCCTGCGTCCAGTCTCGCCCGTTGATCTGGCGCGGGCAATATTGAACGAAACAACTCATGAAGTGCTTACCTGGAGGTGTCATTGTCGGATCGTTCGTCGACGGGATCGTCAAATCAATATAGGGATCCTTCGACCAGGTCCCATTCTTCCAGTCGTCATAAGCACGTTCCATGCGCTCCATCGAGTCAGTGAAGTGGATGCTGCCAAGGCGCAGTGGGCTGCCTTCCGAAAGTCCTGTGAATGTTGGCAATCCGTCGAGCGCGATATTGACCTTCCCCGACGAGCCACGAATCTTGAAATTCTCAATGCGCTGGTGGAATTTCTCCGGCAGATCGCTCTTGTCCATGCAGTTCAGGAAGGTTCGTTTTACGTCCATCGCAGATACCACGACGTTCGCATGGATTTCATCACCGTTATCCAGGGCAACACCGGCAACCTTGCCATTCTTGACGATGAACTTGTCAACACCGGCCTCGGTTCGAAGTTCGCCACCCTCTACCTTGAACGCTGCCGCAATTGCATTGGCAACCGCACCAGTGCCGCCGCGAGCAAAGCCCCAGGAGCCTACGTTGCCATCGACATCACCCATATAGTGATGCAGCAACACGTAGGCAGTACCCGGTGAATGAATTCCCAGGGCCGTACCAATGATGCCACTGGCGGACTTTGCCGTCTTGATGACATCGGTTTCGAAATACTCATCGAGATACTCCGCAACACTCATCGTCCAGAAGCGAATCGTCTCACCAATACGGTCCTTACCCATCTCATTGATCTTGCCACCGATACGGATGAGCTCCATTAGATCTCTCGGCTTAAAGGAGCTTGGGTCAGGTGGAGTTCGCAACAAGAAGTCACGTATCAATCGGCACTGCCGCATGGTATCGGCGGAATAGGTCTTGGCGGCGTCGGCATCCTTGCGGGAGAAACGCGCCATTTCCCGGTAACTCGCCTCGGCGTCGTCGTAGGAAGCGTAGTAATCCCCGTTTTCCATGAACGTCACGTCTCCGCCGTATGGCGTAACCTGCAGGCCATGCTTGTGCAGCTCCAGTGATCGATAAATTTCCGGTCGCAGAAGACTGCAGACGTACGAGCAGTTCGAATACCACCAGTCCTTGTAGAGTTGTCGACTCACGGTCGCTCCACCGATGTAGTCGTTTTTCTCTACGCAGACAACATCGAGACCTGCTTTCGCGAGAAAGGCTGCCGCAGTCAGACCGTTGTGTCCGGCACCGACGACAATTGCGTCATAATTTTTCATAGGTGTGAGCTCAGCGCGTCTGTGAGGCGTTAAATATGAATGAGTATTCATTCATATTATGGCATAATTCAATCGTGGCTACCACGGAAGAAAGCGCTAAGCGTACTGCGTCCCGCACGCAGCGCCGCCAACAACTGACCGATGCGACGATGAAATGTATCGCTCGCAAAGGCTTGGGTAACACGACCTTGGGCGACGTCGCCAGGGAAGCCGGGCTGTCGCAGGGCATCGTGAATCTGCATTTCGAGAGCAAGGAAAATCTCCTGAATGAGACGCTGCGGAGCATTGCTGATGATTACAAATCGCAGTTCGATCGCACGCTGGAGAAATCCGAACCCGACGCTGCGAGCAAATTGCACGCACTGATGAAACTCGATCTGCGACCTTCTGTTATTGATCGTCGCAAACTTGCGGTCTGGTTCGCCTTTTGGGGTGAAGTGAATTCTCGGCCCAGGTATCAGACCGTTTGTGCGGAGTCGGACGAATACTATTACAACGTGCTTTGCTCACTTTGCGACGAGCTGATTGCCGAAGGTCAATACGACAACGTCTCCCCCGCCGCGGTAGCGACGATGCTTATATCTGTCTCCAATGGTATGTGGCTCTCTTCCCTGATCAGCCCCAAACGCTTTGACCGTCAGTGTGCGACGCACGCAGTCGATGAATATCTGAGAAGCATTTTTCCGAATCATTTTCCTTTACCCTAATAGCGGACAGACCGCATCGCAGCTCAAAGGTCCTTTCTCGCGTTTACCGTTTAATTCGGCCACGACCAAAACGAGCGACACTGCTGTCGCTGACACTCTTTTCCCCGGCGTTGACACCCTCAGTGCTGAAACCATCTTCCCCGCTAGCGTTCGTGCCGTCGGTATAGAGCCAAAGCCGCGTGAAATTATCTCAAGGTTTTTCACCAGTTTTGTAGACTCCAATCCAATCATCCTTGTTGCCTGGTCCGTTGGAAAAATTCACGACGATATCCTCGCCGGGCGCATAGGTTGGATTCGCCAATGCTACCGAGGGTTCTGAATCATGCTGCTCGGCGATGGCGAATGCGGCGAGCATAAAGATGGCCGCCCCAACGCTGATAACGGATACGAAACTAAACTTCGAATTTCTAACGCGAGACATTATGAATGTCCTCCGCTCATACTGGCCTACCGTCACTGCTCACCTGCTTGCGCCTGCGCAAGTTCCTGATCAATGATTTGTTGTAAACGTTCACGTTGCATTTCGAAGCGCCCCGAGACGTCCGCGAATACTGCGTACATCGATGCCGTGGGTCTGGCATCGGCCGCGATGACCGCGCCCGAGAGCCTGCTCAGTTTCTGGATCAGGGCCGGAGTGCCAAACATCATGGGGTGAGACTCGGACCCCATCCACATCGTGAGGATACCCTCGATGTCGTCCAGCTGTCGCAGCGCCGTTTCTGCTTCGGCCAGCCCGGCCCGATTCCCAGCAATTTGTGCCCGGACCTCCCTGGTTTTGATCACCAGGTCGGAAACATCGTTTACACGATCACGGATATCAAGCATTAGTTCGAACTGGGCTCTGAGATCGGCGTCGCTGGCCGCTGCGCCCTCAATTCTCCGTATCTCAAAATTTTGCTCAACAGTCTGCCCGTCCACGGTGAGCATTGCGATGTACTGCCCGGGAAGGGCAACCGGCCGTGCGGGAGGCCCGTAATACTCGTATTCGGGCAACGCTCCGGCAGACAGAGGCAATTGATTGCCCGGATATCTCATGTCCCAGATGAACCGGTTCGTTCCGGCCTCGGCTGGCGGGCTGCGGCTGTCGTCCGACTGACTGGAGAATCGCTGGATGATTTCACCGCCCGCTTCCATGATCGTGAGCGACATGTCACTGGCGGACTCTTCTGCCAGGTAATATTCGATCACTACCCCGCGCGGCGGATTTTCCGCGACATTCAGGCTTTTTGTCCGGGTCCAATGCCGGCCGCTAGTCAGCCTGCGGTCGGTGGGGACGATGTCGAACAGGTGCATCTGTGTCGATACAACATCGGGCGTGATACTCCGCAGGGCCGAAATATTGTCCATGATCCAGAAGCCTCGGCCATGGGTTGCGATCACCAGGTCGTCGTCTTTGACGACCATGTGCATGACGAGCACCGGCGGCAGGTTGCGCTGCAAGGATTGCCATGCGTCGCCGGCGTCGAATGAAACGTAAGCGCCGCTCTCTGTCCCCGCGTAGAGCAGACCTTGTCGAACCGGGTCCTCCCGGACAACCCAGGAATAGTCATTTTTTCCAATGCCGTTCGTTATCCGTTGCCAGGTGTTGCCGTAGTCCGTGGTCTTGTACAGGTAAGGAGTACGATCGCTCACCCGGTGCCGTCCACCTGATATATAAACCGTGCCCGGCTGGTGGGCAGAAACGTCTATGGCCGTTATCGTGGTCCATTCCGGGAGATCCGGCGGTGAGACGTCCAGCCAACTGGCGCCGCCATCCCGGGATACCTGAACGGTACTGTCGTCGGTGCCCACCCACAGCTCACCCTCTCGCAACGGTGACTCGGCGATGGTCCGGATGAGGCTCGAGAAAAACAGCGAGGACCCGTTCGAACTGATGGGACCTCCGGGTACTCCGCCCATCACGTCCTCACGGTTCTGCGTGAGGTCAGGACTGATTGTTTCCCAGGTTTGCCCTTCGTCGCTTGAGCGGAACATGAACTGGGCTGCCGTGTAGAGAACGCCGGAGTCGTGCGGTGACAGGAGCACCGGCAACGAATAGTAGAATCGATACTTCACGTCCTTGACGCCCATTCCGTACTCCACCTCCGGCCAGACGCTGATCTCCGGCCTCTGCCCGGTTTTGCGGTTAAAACGGAACAACTTGGACCGGTCGGCGGCATAGACCACACTGCCATCGGGCTTCACCGCCGTGTGCCCACCTTCACCGATCGGTAGCGGAAGATAGTGCATCCATGCGATGGCCGGGTCATCGGTCTGACTTGGCATCGCAATATGGCTGTTGTCATTCTGCGCTGCATAGATCCAGTAGGGCTCCTGGTCGTCAACAGCCAGGCTGAGCAGGTCTGCGGTGGGTTGGTTTTCGAGGCTTGACCAGGTTTCGCCTCCGTTCAACGTCACCGCGGCTCCGCCATCCCCTCCGTCGATCATTCGGCGTGAATCGTTCGGTGCTATCCATAAAGCGTGAGGGTCCCAGCCCAGCGTAGGCATACGTTCAAAGGTCCGGCCCGCATCGCTGGATTTCTGAAAACCGGTGATGGGCTGGATATAGACGACGTCGGGATCCTGGGGGTCTGCGGTGATGTGGTGGAAGGAATTGGCAAGCTGTAACCCGTCGATATCCTGGTGCGTCATTTGCCAGGTGTCCGCAGCATCGTCGGATCGATAAATGCCACCGAAACCTGCGTCCGCCTCAACGAATGCGTAGAGTCGATCGGAATCAGCCGGTGAAATTGCGATACCAATTTTACCGGCCATTACCGTTGGCATTCCCGGATTGCGGGTGACGTCCGTCCAGGTGTCACCACCATCCGTTGACTTGAACAGGCCGCTGGTCGGGCCCCCACTCTCCTCGTTCCACGGGTAGGTTACATGGTGGTTCATGGACGCAAGAATCACATCGGGATTGTTTCGATCAATATCGAGATCCACCGAACCCGTAGTCTCTCCCTTATAAAGAATCTGTTCCCAGCTCTCGCCGCCATCGGTGGTTCGATACACACCGCGCTCGGGATTAGGGCCGAACATGTCGCCCATCGCCGCGACGTACACGATGTCCGGATTGGTCGGATGAATTCGAAGTCGCGAAATGTGCCGGGTTTTCTGCAAGCCGACGTTGGTCCATGTCTCGCCCGCGTCGGTGGATTTGTAGACCCCGTCTCCGGGTGAAATATATTGCCGTTGCAGCCCCTCGCCCGTACCGGCGTAGATTACGTCGGGATCCGAGAGCGACACGTCCAGGGCACCAATCGCCGGGAATTCGATGAAGCCGTCCGATACATTTTTCCAATGTTGTCCGGCATCAGTGGTCTTCCAGACTCCGCCGTGTGCAGCCCCGAAATAGTACACGTGTGGATCGTCGGGATGCCCCGCGACGGCCACGACGCGCCCCCCTCGATAGGGACCCACGAAGCGCCATTCGAGCGCTGCAAGAAAGCTGGAGTCCACGCTCGAATACTCGACAGGCGGAGGGCTAAATGCGCTGCCCTGGTCAATGTCGCTGTCGCCGCATCCTGTTAGCAAGACACCAGCCAGGAGGACAGCGATTGGAGACGTGAATTTCATTGTTTTCCCGGTTGCGACTTATTGAACGAACCCCAATAGAACAGAGTAATCTACGACTGCCTTCTCATAGCCGAATCACACTCAACCGGCTATACCGCCGCCATCAACGACCAGCGCATCACCGGTGATAAAAGATGCCTCGTCAGAGGCCAGAAACAGGACAGCGTCGGCGATGTCATCAACCGTACCAATTCGGCCGAGGGGCCGTTCGGCACCACCCTTGGCGTATTCATCCCAGGGTATACCGCGATCCTTGGCATCCACAGGCAGCATGGGAGTCAGTACGTCTCCGGGGCAGACACAATTTACCCGAATACCGTCGAGACCGTGATCGATTGCCATCGCCTTTGCCATAACTATCAGTCCACCCTTGGCAGCACAGTATGCTGCCGCCCTGTCACCCCCAAGGATGCCCCAGCCGGAGCTGGTATGGATGATCGAACCACTGCCCCGCTCGATCATCGACGGCAGCGCGAATTTTGACATGAGGAAAGCGCCTCTGAGACTGGACTCAATCGTCTCGTCCCACTCCTCCTCGGTGCATTCCGGAATCGTTTTCGGATGGAAGACGCCAGCGTTATTGAACAACACGTCTATTCTGCCGAAGGCTTCGAGAGTCTTATCAACCGCGTTACGACAATCGTCGGCCTTACGCACGTCGGAACGGACAAAGAGAGCCTTGCCGCCTTGGTCAGTGATCTCTTTAACGACTTGCTCGCCGCGTTCGGAATTACGCCCGGTAATCGTGACCGCTGCGCCCTCGCCAGCGAATCGTATTGCAGTCCCGGCGCCAATGCCCGATGTTCCACCGGTAATCAGGGCTACTTTATCTTTGAATCTCATTTGTTGCGTCTCCTTATTCGGGTTAGCGTGGCAAGACGGTATCGACCAGCGTCACCCAGTAGCTGGCTCCACGCGAGAGGATGTCGTCGTTAAAATCGTAATGCGGATTGTGCACCATGCAGCCGCCCTTGCTGCCTACACCATTTCCGATATAGACGTAACAGCCGGGCTTCTCCTGCAGCATGAAGGCGAAGTCTTCTCCACCCATATCCATCGGGGTGTCGGTGATAACATTGTCCTCGCCAAACACGCGCACGGCCGCCTGGCTGCACAGTTCAAAGTGCTCGGTGTGATTGACCAGTGCAGGGTAGCGGCGCTCGTAGTTGACGCTGATGGTCGCGCCGAAGGCCTGGCCGATGTGCTCGGCGATGCGTTTCATGCCCGACTCCACCAGATCCTGGATCTCAGGCTTGAACGTCCTCACGGTGCCGCGGATAACGACCTCGTCGGGGATGACATTGTACATGTCGCCGCCATGCACCTGGGTGATACTAAGCACCGCTGATTCCAGCGGATCAATGTTTCGACTACAAATCGTTTGCAGTGCGTTGACCAGATTTGCCTGCACGATTATGGGATCGGTCGCGAGGTGTGGTTCCGCTCCGTGCGCTCCCTTGCCCTTGATAACGATGTCGAAGATGTCGAAGTTCGCCAGCATGGGGCCGTCGCGAAGATCTAGCTGCCCCACCGCAAACCCCGGCGCATTATGCATGCCGTAGACAGCCTCCATGGGAAACTGATCGAACAATCCTTCCTCTATCATGACCCTGGCGCCGCCTTCGTTCTCCTCGGCAGGTTGAAAAATCAGGTAGACGGTGCCGGAAAAATTCGGGTTTTCCGCCAGGTGCCTGGCCGCGCCGAGCAGCATGGCCGAGTGCCCGTCGTGACCGCAAGCGTGCATTATTCCCGGGTGTTGTGAGCGATGAGTGAAGGTATTGGCTTCCTCGATCCGTAGCGCGTCCATATCGGCTCGCAAACCGATGGCGCGCTCGCCCGGAGTCTTGCCGCGTACCACACCGACGATACCTGTTTTCGCCAATCCTCGATGGATCTCGATACCGAAGGATTCGAGCTTTTCGGCAATAAAGTCCGAGGTCCATTCTTCCTCGAACGCCATCTCCGGTTTCTGGTGTAACGCTCGACGCCACTGGGTCATTTCATCATTGAGGGCATCGAGTTCCTTGATGGTCGGCATGATTAGGTGTCCATAACTTTTTCAAAGTCTGCAAAGACAGAAGCACTATCAAGAGGAGCTGCGATGATGCCTTGACTATATTCTTCATCACACAAGGTCTTGATCATT
>Ga0209403_10000415_pt1 | contig 64550 bp, 41 predicted proteins | sample ArcticOcean_MG_C_8_FD_187440 | JGI IMG/M metagenome (GOLD analysis project Ga0209403, IMG submission 187440) | Marine microbial communities from western Arctic Ocean - ArcticOcean_MG_CB11_86 (SPAdes) (version 2) | ecosystem: Environmental > Aquatic > Marine > Oceanic | place: Arctic Ocean... | reverse complement strand
CCTCGAAATCGCCTGCACCGCCACGTGACGCTGGTCGCCACTCCGAGCAAACCCGGCCAGGATCCCGAAGACCTCGGACTCGTGACCCGGCAACGACGTCGCCGCGTTGAAGGCCGAACGCCTGAGTGCACGTGATGCCCGAGTCGATGGCGATCGGGCAGACAGCAAGGGCTTGATCCGAACGTACAGCGAATCACGTAACTTCGGATCCGGCACCAGGCCCAAACCGTCCAACAGATCGAGTCGGCCAATCTCGGAACGACCCGCCAACTGCCACGCCGCCATCGATCGCCCGTCCGCGGAAATCAATGCGGCAAAACCGATCTGGCGTGCGACCGCACGACGCGACTTTGTGGCCAGTGACTCGAGTCGACCTCGGACCGTGGATAGCTGCTTCGGAGACTGACCGGTCAGCATGTGGGCCAGATCAAACAGCACCAACTCTGCCTCGGCCGACTCGCCCGCGTCCGAAACACCAATCGCCGAAACCAACTCGGACAGCCGGGTCGTTCCGTTCAACTTGGCCAACCCGTCCAAGGCCTTGTGACGATCGGGCATCGGAACCCGCGGACGCGATACCAGCTCTCCCAATACCACTCGACTCGGCTCCAACGTTACCAACTCGACAGTCGATAGCCGGGCCAGCAGGTAGGCCAACCCGGCCGGGTTCTTTGCAGCAACCGGACGACCCGACGCCAACGCCGGCTTCCAGTCCTTCTCGAGCTGACGGATCGCCTCGCTCAACGTGTAGTCGATGTAGTCGTCACGCGGATGACCCAAGGCCTGCAACGCCACCTCCACCGCAGCAACTCCGTCAAACCAACTGCAGGCACGGATTGCCTCGAGACGCACGCGAGACGACTCGTCGTTGACCTGCACCTCGAGCCACTCCAACGCCTCGGGAATCCCCCGACGCTGGAAACACAGGATCCGCGTCGCAGCGGCTCGAGCATCCGCGTTCGGGCTACGCAAGGCACGCAACAGGTACCTCGGACGGACCGCATGAAAACCCTGCATCACCCACAAAGCTTCCAGCAGTTCGTGCTCGGCCTCGACATGCTCCGCCTTCATCAAACCCTCGCCCCAAGCGTCCATCTCGACCAACACCTCCTCCCGATCCCGCTGCCACAACTCGCGACGGGCCCGGTAACGCGTGCGGTCCTCGGGCGAACGCAACTGGCCAGCCAATTCGCCAATCGTGCGCCCCGCGGCATGAACGGGCTTCAACAAAGCACGAGTCTTGTGACGGATCCGCCAGATGCGGCCGTGAGAATGGTCGCGACGCTCGTCTCGCAACGAATACTGCATGTGGCCGATCAACGGGTTGAACCAGTCGCACAGGTACAACGCTCCGTCAGGACCAAACTGAATGTCCACCGGACGGAAATTGATGTCCGTCGAATACACCAGCGGGTCCAGCTCCCGAGTCGTGAAACCACTGCCGGTCGAAATCACCTTGTGCCGCTTCACGCCCTGGAAACCAATGCAGTTGTTCAACAGAAAGTCGCCCTGGAAGTCGGCCGGAAAATGACGGCTGCTGACCAGCTCGCAACCGCACGTCGGCCGGACCTTCGTCGATGTGAACTCCTTCATCACAGCATGCTTGCGTGGGAAATCGATGCGGCCCGAAAAGGCCGTGCCGAAATAATTGGATCCGCCCGATGCGTCCGCTACGAAATTCTGACCCCAACGGTCCCAGACATGACCCCACGGATTCGCAAACGGATACGAAACAAAGACCTCCAAACGGAATGTCTTTGGCTCGTAACGGAAGATCCCCCCGTACTGCAGACGGACCGGACCATACGGCGTCTCGACCTGGCTGTGATGAAACGTCCCCTCGTGCAGGTACAACCCGCCGCCCGGACCCCAGGTGAACGCGCTGATCGCGTGATGAGAATCCTCGGTGCCGAAACCGTGCAACACCACTCGACGATAATCCGCCTTGCCGTCGCCGTCGGTGTCCTTGAGAAATACGAGGTTGGGCTGCTGAGCAACATACACGCCGCCGTCACCCAACTCGAATCCGGCCGCCAGGTACAGGTTCTCGGCAAACACCGAATGCCTGTCAGCACGACCGTCGCCGTCAGTGTCCTCCAGGATGATCAACTTGTCGTTCGGAGGCTCGCCAGGGACCACGTGCGGATACGTCGGCATCGTCGATACCCACAACCGGCCGCGGCCGTCCCAGGTCATCGAAACCGGGTTGTACAACGGAAAGTCCTTCTCCGATGCAAATAACTCGATCCGGAATCCGTCGGTCACCTTCAAATGACCGATCGCCACCTCGGGATCAACCGACTTCAAATCGATCGCACCACCACGGTTGATCTCCTTGCCCGGTACAAAGTTCTTCCCACCCGCAGCACGCCGCTTCTTCTTCGCCGCAGATCGCTTCTTGGTCTTGGTCTTGGTCTTGGTCTTGGTCTTGGCCGCAGGCCCGACCTTCTTGCCCAATCCGGACACCTGCCCCTTGTCATTCCGAGCAACGCGAGGAATCTCAACCGGCAACTCCTCAACATCACACTCACCCAAACCGACTCGCGTCAGCTCAAACTGAACCGTTGGCTTCGGCTGCGACTGGTACCAGATCTTCTCGTCCCGAACACGGATCATCTCGTCCAGCTTCTTCATCTCCGGAGGAAACGACTTCGTCCCGAACGGGTTCTTGCGCCGCCCATAAATGTACTCGCCGTTGACCGCTCGGAACCGGTAATAGAACTGCCGGTTCTTGTCGATGATCGTCTCGCGAAGAGCCTCGACCGCCGTCATCGCTCCACCCTGGGTCAACCGCACACCCTCGGCCCACTCACGGTCCGTCGCAGTCACCGATTCCTTTCCGTTGAGTTTCAATACCCAACGTCCTCGACCCAGTCCCTTGACCCGCAATGTCGGCAGGTCGATGCCAAACGAGCCCAACTGCTTCGGAGCACCGTCGCTTGGAGGCGGCGGCAACGGCAACCGCAAGTCGCTGGTGGCGAAACTCAAACGGCTGCTGCTGCCCGCGACGTCCAGCACGCGAGTCCCCTTGGCGACGACCCGACCGGAATCGCGGTCCAGGGTCACGTCCCACGGCCGCCAGTTGATGCCCAGAGAGCTGGCCAGAAAACGAGCCACCAGCCAGTTGCCGTACTCGGTCAGGTGCACACCGTTGAAGGTCAACCGCCCTGCGTCAGTCTGTGGCAGGTCCCGGGTGACAGCGAACAGGTCCACAAAATGCACGCCCGCCTCGCGAGCCACGTCGGACATCGCTGAACTGTAGAGACTCAACTGCTCGTTGCGGACGGCTCGTTGAATGTCCCCCTCCACGGCCAGCGGAGAAATCAACTCGGCAGCCAGCGGAGAAACCAGGACCAGGCGACGAGCGATCCGAGACGACTTCGACGATGCATCGGGTTGCCCCGACCCCTTGAGCTGCTCGACAAAACGCAACAGGTCGCGACGGAACGCCTTCAATCCCACCCGGCCGGCAAATGACTCGTTGAAACCGAAACACAACATCAACACCGTCGGCCGCTGACGACCCAGGTGACTGAATACGTCACCGAAGTTCCGAGGTCGAGGCTGCAGCAAGACCGGACCACCCTCGGCCCAACCCCGCTGACCGTTCATGTGACGGACCAGCTCGAACTGAAACTCCCTCCGTGTCACCTCGTCACCAGGCCACGCCAGACTCCGCAACGATAGCCTCAGTTTCGGGTGACGAGACACCAATAATGTCTCGAAATAACCCGATCCCACCAACCGCTCGGCAAATGTGCCGCCAAGCAGCACCACACGGTCGCCAGGCTGGAACGTCATTCGAGGCGACGTTTCCGGTTCGGAACCAGCAGCACTCGAAACTTCAGCAGCCGACAGCGAAGTCCCCAGAACGGCAGCGACAAGCAGAACAACAAGACGGGACATGAAACACCGGGATACGAGTTGAAGTCGGACAACGGCAAGACAATGAATTGTAACAACGATGGTCCCACAACAGGCCGAACCACTCCGGCCCACTCGCACCACGGTTCTTGTTGCAGCACCACACCGCACGGTCTACGCTGTGAGTGGTTTCACAGTGGAGATTCCCGATGCGTCACACTCGCCAACGCTCTCTCAACTCTTGGCTCAAAGCCGCCGCGACACTCTGCCTGCTGGCCGCAGTGGCCCAGGCCTGCTCGGTGCCCGTGTTTCGCTACGCACTCGAACGCTGGCAAGCCGATCCCTACGAAGTGTTCGTCTTTCACCACGGCAAACTGACAGCGACACAACAGGCTCAGGTCGATCGACTGACCCGAGACGGCGAAGCCGGAAAGACGTTCGCCAACGTCCGAGTCAAAGCCTGCGACCTCGACAATAACCCCGACCCCGATCTGCTCGCACTCTGGAAGAATCAGAACCCCGGACAGAAAACCGGACAGAAGATAACGACTCCCTGGATGGCCGTGCACTACCCGGTCGCCTCCAGGAACCCGACACCCGTCTGGCAAGGGCCTCTGACAGACGCCCGCGTCACCGCGCTGTTGAAGTCCCCGATGAGAAAAACGATCGCCGATCGGCTGATCCAGGGACACACCTCGGTGTGGGTACTGCTGGAAAGTGGAAACCAGGCGGCCGACGACAAGGCCGCGACACTGATCCTGGCACGACTCGCTCACCTCGAAACCAACCTCAAGCTGCCCGAGATCTCCGAAGAAGATATCGCGCAGGGACTCGTCCTCATCGACCCCGAAGACCTCAAGGTCAAGTTCTCGCTGCTCAGACTCTCGAGAAAGAACGCGGCCGAAACCATGTTCATCGAAATGCTGCTCTCCAGCGAAGACGACCTCCGCGAAGACACGCCTCAACCAATGGCATTTCCCATCTTCGGACGAGGTCGAGCACTCTACACACTCGTCGGAAAAGGGATCAACAACGATACGATCGACGCCGCCGGAGCCGACCTCACCGGTCCCTGCACCTGCACCGTCAAAGAACAAAACCCCGGCATCGACATGCTGATGCCCGTGGCCTGGGACCAACTGGTCCAACGACTGCCCGAAGCCGACAAACCACTACCGCCACTGGTCGGTCTGACCGGGTTCGGCGAAGAACCCCAGGACAACAACACCGATGACCCCCAAAACACCGGGATCCAGACACCCGGAGAAACCAAGCAACCGACAGACACAACCAGCGACGACAGCAACAACTCCACAGACTCGAAACCAGGTCCCCAGCAAACCCCGGAAGACAGCACAACAGAAACCTCTTCCGGATCAACCAACAACGTCGGCTTTCTGGCAATGGTCACCGGACTCGGACTGGTCGGTATCTGGCTGTTCGTCAGACGCCGAACCTGAGGCTAGACAAATACAGCAAGGCCGGTCCGGCCCTGCCACCCCTCCTCTCCCCGCACCCGCACCCGCACCCGCACCCCTCCGGCACCGCACCCGATGAACATCTCACGACTCGTCGTTCAGGAAATCGCTCACCGGTTCCTCAACTTCGTCCTCGCCGTGGTCGGTGTCTCGATTGCCGTCGCCTGCCTGGTCGCCTCGGTCACGATGATCGACGCCGGTGAAATCGAATCGCAACAGCTGGTGGCAGAACGGCAAAAGGAAGTCCAGGAGGCCGGCAAGAAACTCAACGACGAAATGCGAAAGATCACCAAGGGGCTGGGTTTCAATATCGTCGTACTGGCCGAAGACGAAGACATCGCTGCGTTTCACGCCCAAGGCACTCCGACCGGGACAATGCCTCAGGAATACGTCACCCGACTCGCCAATTCGCCGATCGTCGTCATCAATCATCTGCTGCCGATCGTGACCCGAAAGATCCAGTGGGCCGAACAAAAACAGACAATCGTCCTGACCGGGACCCGCGGCGAAGTGCCCCAGGCACACCGTGACCCCAAGAAACCACTGCTCGACCTGGTCCCCAAGGGCAAGATCGTGCTCGGCTATCGCCTGCACCATCCGCGGCAACTGAAACCCGGCAGCAACCTGACTCTCAATGGACGCGACTTCCAGGTGGCCAAGTGTCACGCCGAACGGGGCACCGTCGACGACGTCACGGCCTGGGTCAATCTCGAAGAAGCCCAGGACATGCTCGGCATGCAAAACCTGGTCAACGCCATCCTGGCACTCGAATGCAACTGCGCTACGATCGATCGGCTCGCGGAAATCCGTACCGAAATTGCCAAAGTGCTGCCCGGTACGCAGATCCTCGAACGAGGCCGCAAGGCGTTGGCTCGGGCCGAAGCACGCAACAAGGCCAAGAAAACCGCCGACAACGCACTGGCGGCCGCCGAAGAATCCGGTCAACAAATGATCGAAAGCCGAAAAGACCAGGCCAACGTGCTCGTCCCGCTGGCCGTCGTCGGCAGCTTCGCCTGGATCGTGCTGCTCGCCGTTGGCAACGCCAGGCAAAGACGGTCCGAGATCGGGATCCTGCGAGCCATCGGGCTGGGACGACGTGCCGTGCTCGTGCTGTTCCTGGGCAAGGCCCTGCTGGTCGGGCTTGTCGGAGGCGCCATCGGGTACGCTTCGGGGTTCCTGATCGGAACCGGGTTCAGCGGATCACTCGGACAAAGCCTCTTCGATGTCGGCTGGCTACTCGTCGCACTGCTCATCGCTCCAGCACTCTCGGCCGCAGCCACATGGCTGCCCGCTCTCGTCGCCGCCGGTCAAGACCCCGCCATCGTCCTCCAGGAACAGTAGTCCACTCACTATTCATGCTGATCTCACTCAAACACATCACCAAGTCGTACAACACCCACGCCAACAACGTCGTCGCCGTGGACGACGTTGGCGTGTCGGTCGATTCAGGCGAATTCGTGGCTGTAGTCGGACCCAGTGGCTGCGGCAAAACCACTCTGCTACTGGTCGCTGGCGGCCTGCTGAGTCCCGATTCCGGTGAAGTCACTGTCGATGGCATCGACCCGTACTCGCTGTCCAGCGAACAACGGGCCCGGTTTCGAGCCGAACACATCGGGTTCGTCTTCCAACAGTTTCACCTCATCCCCTACCTCAATGTGCTCGACAACGTCCTCGCACCCGCCCTGGTCACCGGCGACACCAACGCCCGGCAACGAGCCGGTCGGCTGGTCGAACGGTTCGGATTGAGCGACCGACTGAAACATCGACCAGGTCAATTGAGTACCGGCGAGAGACAACGAGTGGCACTGGCCCGGGCACTGCTGAACCAGCCCAAGGTCATCCTCGCCGATGAACCGACAGGGAACCTCGACGGCGACAACAGCGCCGAAGTGCTCAAGGAACTGCAGACGTTCGCCGAACAGGGTGGAGCCGTCCTCCTGGTGACGCACGACCCCGACGCCGTCGCGTTCGCCAACCGACAAGTCGTCCTCGCCAACGGACAACTCCAAACCACACCCCCCTAACACCAACAGGGACTGCCCCACCCTCACCTTCATGCCAAATCCTAACCGACACCTGCTGCTCCCGCTTCTCCTGCTCACCCTGCCCACGGCCCAAGCCGCCGATTGGCCGATGTGGCGACACGATGCCTCGCGATCAGCCGCCACCACTCAAACACTCGCCAACACGCTCCACCGACAATGGACGCGCCACCTGGCCAGGATCCAGGGCGCCTGGCTCGATCAAGACACCCTCAAAGCCGACACCGTCCACCAACCCATCGTCGCCGGAGGCCTGCTACTGATCGGATCGTCCGTCGATGACAGCCTCGGTGCCTGGGACCTGGTCACCGGACTGCCTCGCTGGAAGTTCTACACCGAGGCCCCGGTCCGCTACGCACCGGTGGCGTCGGGTGATCGAGTCTACCTGGTGGCGGACGATGGCTGCCTGTACTGCCTGGAACTGGCCACCGGTCGACAGATCTTCAAAGTCAACGCCGCACCCCGCGATCTCCGTGTGCTGGGAAACAGCCGGCTGATCTCGGCGTGGCCGGCCCGAGGCGGACCGGTGATCGCCGACGGTCAGGTGCACTTCGCCGCCGGTATCTGGCCCTTCATGGGCATCTTCATCCAAGCCGTCGATGCCCAAACCGGACGCGTCACCTGGCGCAACGACGGCACCGGCTCGATGTACATCCAACAGCCTCACAACAGCCCCGCCTTCGCCGGACTCGCCCCGCAAGGTTCCCTCGCCGTCTCGGGCAACGCACTGATCGTCCCCAACGGCCGAAGCGTACCGGCACGACTCAATCGCAACACCGGACAACTCGAACACTTCCGCCTCGCCCGGCATCGCAGCAGCGGCAGCGACGAAGTGGCCGTGTCCGAAAAAGCCTACTACCGAGGCAGCACCGCCTACGACCTCGATACCGGACTGCAGAGTACTGATCTCGGAGGCAACCGCTGCCCGGTTCTGTTCGATGGCGTGGCGTTCACCGGTGGATTCCGCGTGGCAGCCTTCGATGTCGCCCATCCAATACTCTCCACGATCAAGGACCGCACCGAAAACGACAAACCGGTCGTCAAGTACACCCAGATCTGGACCGCTCCGATCAAGTGCGAACTGTTCCTGAAGGCCGGACCCAGACTCTACGGCAGCCGCGGACGCGAACTGATCGCCCTGGATCTGCACCCCAACAAACAGCCCGGCCAGCCCGACCAACCCGCAACACTCGCGTGGTCCATGCCGCTCGAAGGTGCCTCCGCCAGTGGATCGATCGCCAGTATGCTCGCCGCCGACAATCGACTCGTCGTGGTGACCACCGATGGAGCCATCTCGTGCTATGGACCAGACCCGGTCCCGTCACCAACTGAATTCGCTCTGCCAACTCGAGAAACTCTCGCCAAAAATAATCCCGCCGTCCTCGCCGCCAAGAAACTGATCGAAGCCGTCGACAGCCCGACCGGTGGCATTGCCGTCGTGCTGGGACTCGACACCGGTGACCTGCTGCTGGGACTGGCTCACCACAAGAACTGGCAGGTCATCGGCGTCGACGCCGACGCCAAACGAATCGAACGGATCCGACGCCGACTGGATGCCGCCGGGGTGCCTCGTAGCCGAATCGCCGTTCACCTCGCCAACCCACTCCGAATCGGCCTCCCCAAATACCTCGCTCACCTCGTCACCACCGAACACCTCGAATCGTCCGGTTTCGACTCGACCAAGCCGTTCGTCAAACAGGCCTACTCGGTGCTGCGACCCTATGGAGGTCGCCTGCTGCTGCCTCTCTCCGAAACCCAACACGACCAACTCGCCAACGCCATCACCGAACAAGACTGCCCGAATCACCACCTCAACTCCACCAACGGCCAAACCAACCTCACGCGACCCGGACCACTCAAAGGATCTGCACCCTGGACTCACCAGTACGCCAACGCGCAAAACACGTCGGTCTCCGACGATGACCTCGCCAAAGCTCCCCTCGGCCTGCTGTGGTTCGGAGGCAGCTCGAACAAGAATATCCTGCCACGGCACGGACACGGACCAACCGAACAGGTCGTCGGGGGCCGACTGTTCATCGAAGGTCCCGATATGCTCCGGGCCGTCGATGTCTACACCGGTCGAGTGCTCTGGGAAGCCTCGATGCCCAAGGTCGGACAAGCGTTCAACTTCACCGGACACCAACCCGGGGCCAATGCCACAGGCAGCAACTACGTCAGTATCCACGACGCCATCTACGTGGCCTACGGATCACGCACCATCAAGCTCGATCCAGCCACCGGCAACGTGCTCGACGAGTTTCCTCTGCCTGATCTCGGTGAAACCGGGCCACCCAAGTGGGGACATATCGCCGTCGAGGGCGATCTGCTGATCGGAGGCGCCCAGTCGGAGGCGTATGAGAAGAAACGGATCGGAGGATACACGCACGATGGCACCACCAGCCAACACCTTGTCGTCATGGACCGACACAACGGCAAAGTGCTCTGGACCCGCGAAGCTCACTTTGCCTTCCGACACAACGCAATCGTCGCAGCCGATGGACTGCTGTTTGCCATCGACCGACTGCCCGACACCATCGTCACCCTGATGGCCCGACGTGGTCGCACTCCGACCGGGAAACCACGACTGGTTGCCTTCGAAGCCCGGACCGGGAAAGAGGTCTGGAGCACCACTGAAGGAGTCTTCGGAACCTGGCTGGGGTACTCGAAACAACACAAGTTGCTGCTGCAATGCGGACGACCCGCACGCGACATGCTCAAGGACGAACCGTCCGATCGCATGATCGTCTACCGCGGTGACAATGGGACGATCCGCTGGGACCGGAAACTCAAGTACTCGGGACCCTGCCTGATCCTCGACGACAAGATCATCACCCAGGGAGCCGCCGTGTCGCTCTTGAGTGGAGATGTCGTCAACCGGATCAACCCGCTGACCGGGCTGACGCAACCCTGGGGCTACACCCGCAACTATGGCTGCAACTCGGCCGTCGCCAGCCGACACCTGATGACCTTCCGCTCGGCCGCCGCCGGGTTCTTTGACCTCACCCGAGACGGTGGTACCGGTAACCTCGGGGGGTTCCGCTCCAGCTGCAGCTCCAACCTCATCTGCGCCGACGGAGTGCTCAATGCACCCGATTACACACGTACCTGTCGCTGTGCCTACCAGAACCAAACCTCGCTCGCCTTGATTCACGACCCGCAAGTCGAGATGTGGACGTTCAACAAACTGAATGTCGGTAACTCGCCGCTCAAACAACTCGGCCTCAACCTGGGTGCACCCGGCGATCGACGAGATGACCACGGCACCCTGTGGCTCGAATACCCCGTGGTCGGTGGCCCGTCGCCCAAGATCAACGTTGCCGTCACTCCCACCAAACCCGATTGGTTCAACGGACACGCGGAACGTGTCCGATCCGGATCCGAAAATGGGCCCGCCTGGGTCGGTGCCTCGGGTGCTCGAAACATCCGCTCACTCGACGTCCAACTGCCCGGCCAACACACCTACCGCGTTCGACTGCACTTTGCCGAACCCGACACGATCCAGCCCGGGGCCCGAATTTTCTCGATCCACGTCGCCGGCCAGTTGATCCGCTCGAAACTCGACCTCGCCGCTTCGGCCGGAATCGCCAAAACCGTCGTGATCGACATCCCAAGAGTCACTGTCAACGGAACCCTGAAAATCCAACTGACACCGGCCAAGGACTCGCTGCCACCAGTCCTCTCCGGCATCGAACTACACGAAATACCCTAGACACCGGTCCGATCCGCCTGCGGCCGTCCGTGGCCGCAGGCGGATCGGACCCCCGCAAACTCTCGACCAATCATCTATGCTGGCTCATTCCGGCCCAACCCCGAGACACCCCATGCGGCCCAGGCTCCCGTTTAACAATCACCCACGAGGTGCCATCAGCCGGCACGCACTGCTGGCCGTCGCCGGCGGCGTCCTGCTGCTGGGACTCTCGTTCCAACTTAGCCAGATGGGCCAACCATCATCGCAAGACCGAGCCATCGGCCCCGACGGCAAACCCGTCGCATCACTCACGTTCTTCTGTGCCGCCGGTATCCGCAAACCAGTCGAAGCCGTCGCCAAACAGTACCTCGACGAGTTCGGTATCCAGATCAACCTGGACTACGGCGGGTCGAACACTCTCTTGAGTCGAATCGAAACGGCTCGGACCGGTGACCTCTACCTCGCCGCCGACGAAAGCTACATCGAAACGGCTCGGCAAAAAGGACTCGTCGCCGAATCGATCCCGCTGGCTCGCATGAAACCCGTCATCGCTGTCGCACAGGGGAACCCCAAGAACATCCGGTCGATCGACGATCTGCTCCGAGACGATGTCCGAACCGTGCTCGGCAACCCCGACCAGGCCGCCGTCGGTAAGAGAACTCGCAAACTGCTCAAGGCCTCCGGACACTGGCACCAACTCGAAGCACTCGTTCGCAAAACCGGTACCTTCCAACCGACCGTCCCCGAAGTTGCCAATACGGTCAAGATCGGTGCGGCCGATGCCGCCATCATCTGGAACACAACCACCACGATTGTCGATGGGATCGAAGCGATCGAAGTCCCCGAATTGAACTCGGGTGAAGTGCTGGTCACCGTCGGAGTGCTCAACACCGCACCGGTCCCGGCCCAAGCCCTGAAATTTGCCCGCTACCTCGCAGCGGCCGACCGCGGATTGCTGCACTTCAAGAAGTTCGGGTTCACTCCGGTCGAAGGAGACCAGTGGGCCGAAGTCCCCGAATTGACCTTCTTCTGCGGGGCGGTCAATCGCCGAGCTGTCCAGCAGACGATCCGTGACTTTCAGGAGCGCGAAGGAGTCCAGGTCAACACCGTCTACAACGGATGCGGAATCCTCACCGCTCAAATGAAAACCATCAACCAGAACAAATTGACCGGGTTTCCCGACACCTACATGGCCTGCGACAGCCACTACCTCGAAGTCGTTAAGGAGCTGTTCCAGGACGCGATCGAAATCTCCGACACCGAGGTCGTGATCGCCGTGCCCAAGGGGAACCCCAAGGGGATCCGCTCGCTGGCCGACCTGGCTCGGCCGGGAGTCCGAGTTGCCGTCGGGCAATCCGAACAATGCACCATCGGCATCCTGACCAGCAAGGTGCTGCGAGCCGAAAATATCTACGAGCAGGTCATGGCCAACGTCGTCACTCAAACCGCCACTTCCGCACTGCTCATCGCCCCGGTCTCGACCGGAGCCGCCGATGCGTCACTGGCCTACATGACCGATACGAAAGCCGAAAGCGAAAAAATTGACGTCGTCCGGATCGACTCCGATGCCGCCAAGGCCATTCAGCCGCTGGGCATCGCACGAACCAGCCGTAACAAACAGCTGGCTCGACGTTTGATGCAAGCCATCACTCGGGCACGATCGGATTTCGAAGAGGCCGGGTTCCACTGGCGATTCGATGTCCACTCACCTGGCTCCTGAACATCCGTTCGACAAGCCGACACGACGAACAACCGAGTATGACCAACGCTTCCGAACCTCCGCCGAAACAGGAATCCGCCGGCTACCGCCCGCCGTCCGATAAACCGTTCCTCGCCGGACTCGCCGTCATCTCGAGCCTCTACGTCATCCTGCTCGTCGGACTGCTCGCCGGTGACATCGCCTACCTCGCCACCGGCAATCTGGCCGATACCGTCCAACTGCCCGTTTGGCTCGATTGGGCACGACCTGCACTCAGACCGCTGCTCTCCATGGTCGCCACACTCGATAAACCCGAAATCCGCTACTCCGTCCAACTGACCATGGTCAGCTGCCTGCTCTCGGCAGTGCTCTCACTGTTCGTCGCCGTACCAACCTCCTACCTGCTCAGCCGACACGACTTCCCCGGCAAGAACCTGCTCGACGCCATTCTCGATATCCCGATCGTGCTGCCGCCACTGGTCGTGGGACTCAGCCTGCTGATCCTCTTCCAATTCGCCCCCGACATCACAGTCAATGGCACCGTCTACAGCCTCAGAAACGCCGTCGTCTTTCAACTGCCCGCCGTCGTGCTGGCCCAGTTCATGGTCGCCGCGGCGTTCGCCGTTCGGGTCATGAGAGCCACGTTCGACCAGGTCGACCCGCGGCCCGAACAGGTCGCCCTGACTCTCGGATGCAACCAGGCACAGGCCTTCTGGCGAGTCGTCCTGCCTCAGTGCGGCAACGGAATGCTCACCGCCGGGACGCTCGCTTGGGCTCGGTCGCTCGGAGAATTCGGGCCGCTGCTCATATTCGCCGGCGCCACGCGAATGAAGACTGAAGTCCTCTCGACCACCGTCTTTCTGGAACTCAGCATCGGAAACCTCGAAGGAGCCGTCGCCGTCTCGCTGCTGATGGTCGTCTGTGCCGTCGTCGTACTGATGCTCGCCCGAGTCCTCGGCTCGCGCGGGTTCTCGATGTGACATTCGGGCCGTCCAAGACACCCCATACCAGGAAGACCCGTAATCATGTCGGTCACCGTCGAGTACGCCGCTCAAATTAAGCAAGTCGCCGGCGTCGCTCATCACATCATCGAACTGGCCGAACCGTGCACCGTCGCCGAAATCGCCCGACAGGTGGCCGCCAACCACGGAGAACAACTCGCCGACATCCTGCTCGACGACAACCAACAACCACGATCCTCGATCCTCGTCTTCGTCGGCGAAAACCAGATCCACTGGGACGACGACAAGACACTGGTCCAAGACGGACAAACCGTCACACTGCTCTCGCCCGTCTCGGGAGGCTAGAATCCAACCGCCGCCAACGAGCAACTTGGCCAACAACCAAATGCCTCCACTCACCGAACACGAAAAAGCCGTCTACGAATGGCAAATGTGGGTGCCCGGATTCGGCGAAGCCGGGCAACAGGCACTCAAGAATGCCTCGGTACTCGTCTCTCGAATCGGTGGACTCGGTAGCGTCGTCGCCTACGAACTGGCCGCCGCCGGCATCGGACGACTCGTCCTCGCTCACGCCGGAAACATCCAACCCAGTGACCTCAACCGACAACTGCTCATGACTCACGATCGACTCGGGACGCCCCGGGTCGATTCGGCCAAACAACGACTCCTGGAACTCAACCCGCGACTCGAAATCACGACGGTCCCCGAGAACATCTCTGACGACAACGCCCGACAACTCGTAGCCGATGTCGACCTCGTCGTCGATTGTGCACCCCTGTTCTCGGAACGATTCGCCATGAACCGACAATGTGTCGCTCAAGGCAAACCGCTCGTCGACTGCGCAATGTATGACTGCGAATTCCAGATCACCACCATCCAGTCGCCCCAAACTCCCTGCCTGGCCTGCCTGTACCCCGAAGATCCTCCGGCATGGCGTCGCGAGTTCCCAGTCTTCGGTGCCGTCTCGGGTACCGTGGCTTGCCTCGGTGCCATTGAAGTCATCAAGCTACTCTCCGGCTTGGGGGAGCCGCTGCTGGGCACACTCCTGACCTGCGATCTCCGCGACATGACCTTCCAACGTCGCCAACTACTCAAACGCGACGACTGCCACGTCTGCGGAACAACCCCCGAGACCACCGCGATATGATCTCTACCGAAACGACCGCCCCAGAACCGGTCATCCGTGTCACCGATCTCGTCAAGACCTACCGCGACGGACTGTTTCGCAAACGGAAAATCGAGGCACTCAAGGGCGTGTCGCTCGAAGTCGGCCAGGGCGAGATCTTCGGACTGCTCGGACCCAACGGAGCCGGTAAGACCACACTGATCAAGGTGCTGCTGGGTATCGTTCACAAAACCGCCGGCGATGCCTCGCTGCTGGGTGAACCGGCCGGTCGCAGAGCAGGACGACAACGAGTCGGCTACCTGCCCGAAGGACACCGCATTCCCAAACACCTCACAGGCAACTCCACGCTCGAATTCTACGGTAGCCTCAGCGGCCTCTCCGTCGCCGAAGTCCGACGAAGACGAGGCGAACTGCTCGATACCGTCGGACTCGCCGACTGGGGAAAAACCAACGTCACCAAGTACTCCAAAGGCATGCTCCAACGACTCGGGTTGGCACAGGCCATGCTCCACAGACCCGATGTGCTCGTGCTCGATGAACCCACCGATGGAGTCGACCCGGTCGGACGGTCCGAAATCCGCGATGTGCTCAATCAACTCAAGAGCCAAGGCAAAACCATCTTCCTCAATAGCCACCTGCTACAGGAAATCGAATTGGTCTGCGACCGAGTCGCTATCCTCTTCCGCGGCGAAGTGCTGAAGATCGGACCGGTCGCCGAAGTCACCAACCTCGCCGGAGACTCCGAAACGGCCGACGTGATGCTCGAACTCGATGGCGACACACAAGCCATTACTGACCTGCTGCCCGACGACAACAGCACCCGCGAACAAACCGGAGAAACACGCTGGAAAGTGACACTGGCCGGCATCAACCAGGACGATATCGATCGACTGATCGATGCCGCCCGAGAACGACAACTTAGTGTTGTCTCGATCTCACGCCAAAAACTGACGCTCGAAGAGGCCTTCCTCAGACTTGTGCGGGGCGCGACAGGAGGTGACTCATGAGAGCCTACCTGGCGGTTATCAAGGACTCGTTCCGCGAAGCCTTCGCATCCAAAATCCTCTGGGTGCTGATCATCCTCATCACACTGTTCCTCGGACTGCTCGCCGGGTTCTCCGTCACAGATGCACTCAGAACCGGCATCAACAACCAGGATGTCATCGACATGGAATCGCTGGCCGCCAGGCTTCGCGATGCCGATGTCGATGTCGATAGCCCGACCCGACGAATTCGGGATCGACTCGAAGACGACCTGAAAAAAGAACTCCTCACGTTCGACGAAAACACAACCGAACGGAGAGCCAAGGTCAGCCTGTTCAGTGACATCAGGAGCCAGCTCGACGATCAACTCAAAGAACCCGATTTCGCTGGCGAGATCCAGGTTCCCAGCGAGTCGCTCTCCGAGGAGGGCCAGGAACTCGCCACTCGTGCCGCAAACAACCAACCGGAACTCAAACCACTCGAACAACTCCGCCTCAATCGACTCACCCTCGAAGCCGCTCTCCCCGATAACATCCGCCCCAGTCCCAGCCAGGTGGTCAACGTGACCTACGTCGGCTTCACCCTGGTCCGCGACGTCACGCTGAGCCAGGACGAACTCGAAAAAGGCATCAACGGACTGCTGCAGGTCTTCATCTTCGTGTTCGTCTCGGTCATCGGAACACTGATCGCCATCGTGGTCACCGCTCCGATTGTGCCGAGGATGTACGAGGGCGGAGCGATCGATCTGTTGCTCTCGAAACCGGTCTCCAGATCCCTGCTGTTCCTGTCGAAGTTCTTCGGCGGCTGTGCCTTCACAATGGTCAATGCCGCATTTCTGATCGTCGGGATGTGGGCGATCATCGGGCTCAGACTCGGTGTCTGGAGCAACGGGTTGTTGCTCAGTATCCCCGTCTACCTGTTCCTGTTCGTGCTGTACTACTCGGTCTCGGCCGCCACCGGAGTCGTCTACCGCGGCCCAATCATCTCGGTCGTGATGGTCGTCGTCTTCTGGTTCCTCTGCTTTGTCGTCGGAACAGCCAAGGATTGGATCGAAGGCTTCGATGTCCGACCCGCAACCGTCCAATCGATCGTCGCCACCGAACATGGACCGCTGGCAATCAACATGATGGGCAATGTCTACGCCTGGTCCAACACTACTCAGGACTGGGAACACGTGTTCGCCGAGACCGAACAACAGAACCCGGGCATGCCGCCCTTCGCACGAGTCGCCATGAGAATGCAGGCCGGGTTCCCGTTTGTCGGCACTCACTACGACCGCAAGAACAACCGCCTGGTTGCACTGACACAGAACATCGCTTTCCCCATGCCCGGAAACGGACCGGCTCGACTGTTCGTCGCCCGAAACGACGACGACTGGGCTCGCCGTGGAGGCACGCGAGCAAACACCGGACCACGCAACCTGCTCCTCTCGCCAAACTCCGAAATCCTCGCCGTCGGCCTGCAGGGAATCGACGTGTTTGTCGGTGACCCCGAAAAAATCGAGACGTCGCGGAAATGGCTGGGGCTCGACTTCACGCTGGGACAGGGAGGCGGGGAATTTGTTCCAACCACCGACCCCGAAATGACCAAGTGGCGGCACCCCTTCGATGCCACCATCGATTCCACCACCGGGAATGTCATCGTCTTCACCGACGGGGAACTGATCGTGCTGGAACCCGGTAACGACAACGGCAAACTCACCTACTCGCCCGGAACAACTCGCGACCTCGAAACCGACGAAGCCGCACTGGTCGTCGCCGCCCAAGGACGACTGCTCGTTGCTCTCGCCGACGGCGACTACCGCTTGCTCGACTCACAAACCCTCGAACCGACCGGAACCACGATACCCGGTGGACCAAGTAAACCCCGCCAGGCCGTCGCATCGCCCGATGGCCGGTTCCTGGCAGTCGTCTCGCACAAGTCCGAAGCCTGGCTGATCGATGCCACAACCGGACAGACTGTCTCCGACTCAACGATCTCCGGAGACGTCCATGCCCTGGCCTTCGACAGCCAGAACCGACTGCTCGTCGGTGACCTGTTCATGCGAGTCACCAGCTACTCGCTGCCCGACTTCAACCAGGTCAAACTCCACGACCCGCCACTCTCGACACTCCAGGCCGTCTACCGCTACGCACTGCTGCCCATCTACACCATCTTCCCCAAACCCGGTGAACTCAACACCGTCATCGCTCGACTGTTCGAAGAAGACGACACGGTGACAGTCACCGGCAACAACAAGGACCTGAAAGCCGATCAGATCGAGATCGATTTCATGACTCCACTCGTCAGCAACGGAGCCTTCCTGGTCGTCATGCTCGCACTCACCTGCCTCTACGTCAGCCGCAAAGACTTCTAAAGGACTGGCTCGCCAGACGCCCTGGGCCGCTGGGTGCCAGTCCCTACAGCACACCCTCAACCACGCTCGACTCGGGATCCACCAACCGGATCGGTCGACCGACGTTCGACATGTTCTGCCTCTGAGCATCAACTCCCAAAGCACCACACACCGTCGCCATCAGGTCGCCCGTCGAAATCGGTCGATCCGACACCTCGCCACCATCCGCACTCGTGCGACCCACCACCTGGCCGCCTCGCACACCACCACCAGCCAGGACCGTCGTCCAGGCACCAGGGAAATGGTCGCGGCCCTGGTTCGAATTGATCGTCGGAGTCCGCCCGAATTCGCCCATCCAGATCACCAGCGTCGTTTCCAATAAACCACGCAGCTGTAAGTCCTCGAGTAAGGTCGCCCAGCCGGAATCCAGCGTGCTGCTCAGACTCTTGACCGTGTCGAAGTTGTTTTGATGAGTGTCCCAGCCCAACTGCTGCTGGCCGTCCACACCATTCAAGGACACCTCAACAAACGGCACGCCACGCTCGACCAGTCGCCGAGCCAGCAAACAACCCTGTCCGAATCGGCTGCGGCCGTAGGCGTCGCGAAGCGATGCGGGTTCGCTGTCCAGCTTGAAGGCCGACACCGACTCGGATCGCATCATCCGCACCGCCTGGCGGTACGCACTGCGGTGACTGCGAGCCGGCACATCCGGTCGCTCAGCTCCGAAATCGGATTCCAACTTATCGAGCAAACCCAGCCGCGCGTCGGCTCGACGACGGTCCAGTCCCACAGCATGCTGCAGATTGCGGACGCCCAGTCCCTGGGATCCGTCTCCTGGCACGCCTCCGACTGCCGTCGGCAACGGATTGCCGTCGCCGACCACCAGCGGAGCATACTCCGGACCCAGGAAACCCGGGCCGAAGGCCGCAGGACTCAGAAAACGGTACGGGGCCACACTGATGAAACCCGGTAAAGGGGATGCACCGTCGCTGAGTTCCTTGCTGAGCATCGAGCCGAGTGTCGGGTAGTGGATCGGACCCTGGGGCAGGTAGCCGGTTCGCATCTTGAACGTCGCACGCTGATGGTCACCCTCCTTCGTCGACATCGAACGCAACACCGCCAAGTGCTCGGCCTGAATCGCCAGGCGAGGCAGATGCTGAGAAAACTCGAGGCCGGGTACCGTCGTCAACAATGGACGGAATGGACCACCGTTGGCATGGTCGGGCTTCATGTCGAAGGTGTCTGTCTGAGTCGGACCTCCCGACATCCACAACAAAATGCAACTGCGACGACGACTCGACGCAGCGGCCGATGCCACTTGGCCAAACCAGCCCGAGGCCGGCGCCGCCAGAACGCCGGCGGCCGATGCAGCCAACCACTCGCGACGTGACATCCGAGAGAAACAGGACATGAAACGCCTAGCCAAGCCCGTCTTGGACTGATTCCAGGTTAATGATTCAACAGGAACTCGCTCGAGTTCAACAACGACCAGAAGACATCCGCCAACGCCTGGTTCGCGTCGCTCGTGACTCCCCCACGCTCGACATAACCCACCAGCCGCGACTGCTCCGCCTTGCTCGGACGACGACCCAACGACGCCAGGTACAACGACTCAATTCGCTCGGCCGTCCCCAACAACGGGAACTCGGCCACCGCCGCCAACGTGCGACTACGCTCCAAACTCGTCGCGTCCGATACAAAACTGCCGTTCATCAAAGCCAACGCCTGCAGGATTGTTGTCCGCTGCTCGGTCGGCCGAGTCGATTCGTCGCGGAACAACTCCAAAAACTCGCTCCGCACTGAACCCGCACGGCCGGGGATCGACAACTGACGGTCCGCAGCCGTCGGCAAGTAACCGGTCGCCTGGGCCAGGCTGTCGAAGATCTGCTCCGGAGACAAACCCTTGACCGACATCCTGGAAAACAAACGGGCGTCGACCTGCGATGGGTCCGTCAGACGACTCGTGCGTCCGTATGCGGCGGTCGCCGATAGAACACGCAGGATGAAACGGACGTCGAAACCATGTGCAGCAAACTCGGTCGCCAGCAGATTCAACACATCCGGATGACTCGCAGGATTGTCCGATGTGAAGTCGTCGGGAGGATCGACCAGGCCGATGCCGAACTGATGAGCCCATAGACGATTGACCGCCGCACGAGCGAAATACGGGTTGCTCGATGTGATCATCCAGTCGGCCAACAACTGGCGTGCACCTCGAGTCTCTTTTGTGGCGGGCGTCGAACCGTCGAGATACATCGGCCCGACACTCAGGTCCGTCCCCGGAATCTGTAACTCACGCCGCTCGGTCACCTCGCTGATCGCCGCCAGGAATCCGCCGCGACCCTCACGTTGCATCCCCGCAAAAAATGCCGCGAAACTCCAGAACTCGCCCTGCTTCCATGCGTCAAACGGATGGTCGTGACACTGAGCACACTCGATCCGAATCCCCAGGAAGGTCCGAGCCGTGCTCGCTGCCAGATTCTCGGGCTTGATCTGCTTGGCCTGGTAGAAAGCCAACGGAGACGGACGGGTGCCCGGCTGCTGCAACTGACGCAGGTTTCCGGTCCGAGTCAGCGGGACCGTGACGATCTCGCGGACCATCGCCGCATAACTGGTGTCATCGGCCAGCTTTTGCCTGAGCCACGCTTCGAAACCGGGGACCAGGACCCGGGCCTGAGGATCGGCACCAGCCTCGGGCAACAATGCCTTGCGCCAAACGTTCGAGAAATGGACCACGTACAACGAACTGTCCAGCAACTCGTCGACAACAACTCGACGCTTGGCCGGATCCGGCGACGCCAGGAACTTGCGGACCCGAGTGGATCGAGGAATCCGGCCGCCCAGGTCGAGATACACTCGCCGCAGGTACTCCGAATCGCCAGACACCGGCGCCGCTGTCACCGACTCGCTCGCATGACGTGCCTCAATCAATCGGTCGACCCGTTCCGCCAGTTCGGCGACGTCGTCACCGAAAACCGGCGCGAACATCACACTCAACAGACAGGGCAACAGAATCAGAAAACGTGGCACGCGAGTGGTTGTCCTGATGAGGTGCCCGAGTGCTTCGAGACTAGCACCTGCCACGATCGGCTGCCAAGAGGTGGATCTCCGCCAAGATCGCAATGTCACTCGCCAATCAACTCCAACATCGAAGCCACATCAGGCCGATCGACAGGGATCCGCGTCACGTGATGCAGGCGGACGGTTCCCGATGGATCAATCAACACGTCACCGCCCAACTGGTATACATCACCCGCCGGCGACCTCACCCGACGACCTCGGAGAATCAACTTCAGATAACCCCACCACGACGCAGGACCCAGGATCGCCCACACACTGCCTCGCTTCATCGAGTAGGCGGAATACAGCTCTCGCTCGGGATCAACAAGCATCGGCCACGGCCAACCCGTCCGCTCCACATACTCCGCAGCCACCTCCTGCGACTGAAACGTCACCGCCATCACGTCCAATGGCAACTGTGCAATCTGACCGGCAGCCTGCTGCAACTGCAACAGATGTTCGCAACACGGCAGTCAGGTCAAATGCCGGTGAAACACCAGCAGCAACCACCGTCCAGCCCGGTCTTCCAACCGCACGTCATTCCCGTCGTAATTTCGAACCACAACCACACCCTAAAAAGAAACAAACGGGTCAGAGCTTCAGTTGTTGAGCCACGGCTTGGGCGATCAGGTGGTGGCCTGCCTGAGTCGGATGGCAGTGATCGAGGAACAACTTCCGCGATCCTCCAGCAGACAGCCTCCAGAACTCCGCCTCCAACTCGCGATCAAACAACTCGTCCACTCGCACCAATACCGCTCCCGCTTCATTCGCCGCACGGCAAATAGTTTCGGTCACCATCGGATTCGCCCGAGTCCCTCGCCGATCGCGTCGGTTCGCCTCGATCAACGCCGCCCGTCCCTCCTCGACCCGACCCCGACCCAACAGGCTCAGACCGCGCCAGAAATGAGACATCGCAAAGTGATCGTCCAATGCGATCAATTCGGTCGACGTCGCACCCAACCCGTCCCAGTCCTTTTCTGCAAACTGCCGATCCGCCACGCGGGCCAATTCGCCAAGTCGAGCCGACCCGGAGTCGACTCCGGGCCCGTGCACTGAATCGCCCGGTGGGGCCAACAAGTTGGGCACGGCCGGCAAGATGATCACCCTGGCCCCAACTCGCTCACCCGCCTCCACAATCCCCAACACGTGCTCGCGCAACAAGGACATCCGCAACGGAATCACCTCGCCCGACCCGATCAACGGGTAATTCTCGTTCCCAAAGAACTCGGCCGGCAACTGGCTGTGCACCGTTGTCGTCGGTTCCCCCAGCAACCGTCGCACTCCGTTGATCACCCGAAGACTGCGTGCGAATTCCCCAGCACGCTCCATCCGAGCCACCAACCCCTCGGGATCGTAGAAAACATCCTCGAGAAACTCGTTGTGACCCATGTAGACGACAAACACATCCGGAGAAAACTCGGCCGCTCGACGTGCAATCTCCAATACGCGATGACTGCCGTAGGCCGGATAGCCCCCGTTGATCACCTCGAGACGACCCGCATCCTCGCCAGGCAACTCGGACAACAAGACGCCAAACGGCCGGTCGACTCCGAATCCAAAAGTGCACGATCCGCCCAGGGTGAACACTCGTCGAGTCCCACCCCGCGACTTGGACGCCAACTCGGTGTCCCATTCCGGAAAGAAACTGGTACCTGCTTCAAAACCAACCGGGTTCAACCGACTGCTGGTGTCGGGAAACAATCCGGTCACGCGACAGACGAGTTCCAGCACCACGATCAACATCACCGGCGACGAGACCGCCAGCAATCGCATCTGCCATCGGCTCCGACCTGCCGACCCGGCAGCTGACGACTCGGTTGAGGATGCCATGTTCATGGGCTCGGATCCAACTCTCTTGCCAGGCGGGGATCGAGACGTCTGAGCCCTTCGATGGCTCGTTCGAGTCCGGACTGGTTCTTCCTGATCAACTCGAACCGGGCCAGATGAACCCACGCTTCGACGAATTCTTCGTCCCCGACCACTGCCGCCTCGAGCTGTTGGACCGCTTCATCGTAGCGTCCCCGCTCCCCAAGCCCCAACGCCAGATTGACTCGAGCCCTGGGCAGCCACGGAGCCAACTCGACCGCCCAAATGGCCGCCCTCAATGCCTCGTCCCGTTGCCCTCGACTCTGCAACTCGACCGACAGGTTCACCCAGGCATCGGGGAACTCCGGATCAACCCGGATCGCCTCACGATACCGACGCTCGGCCAACTCGTGCGAACCGACTGCCGCCAGCTCGTTGCCCAGGCTGGTCAATGCCAACGCCGACGTCGGGTTCTTGCTCACCGTGTCGCTCCAAAGAGTCAACGAGTCGCTGAAAACACGCGAATGGAAAAAACTCACGACAACCAATACCAGCACCAGGACGCCGCCATGAGTCGCGTACCAGCGGGTGACGATCAACCAGGCCGCTGCCGTCAACAGGGGTATGCTGGCCAGGTACTGGAAATGATCGGCGACGAACGAAAACTGCATCGGGTAGACATCGACGAAACCCAGCGCTGGAACCAGGGTCCCGGCAAACAGCAACACCGCCGCCAGTGGGCCGCGGCCGACACGTGACCGCTGATGCCACAACAAGGCGACTAGCGCCACGACACCCAATGGATAGACCCAAGCAGTGAATGACGTCGAATCGATCGACCAGCGAGAGTAGATGAAGGTCAGCTCGGATGGCCAAAACAACTTGCCGGCGTAAAACCACAACGCCCGGCCGGCAACCAGCAGGCGATCGACCGCAGAGAGACCCAGGTCCAGATGACCCCCGGCAATGTGGTGCTGCTCGGTCCAGATCGTCATCAACCCCATCGGCAACGCCAACACCAACATCGGTAATACGCTCGACCACTCGCGACGACCAATGCCACCAACACGCCACCAACACATGACCAACCACGCCGCTGGCAATGTCACTGTCACCGTCTTCGATAACAACGCACCGGCAAACAACAACAACGCCAACCACCAGCGGCCTCGAAACAGACGCGCACCAGACCGCCACCAACCCAGCCAGGCCCACGTCGATGCCAGGGCGAAAAGACCCGATAAAGTGTTCTTGCGTTCGCTGATCCACACCACGCTCTCGGCATGCACCGGATGCACCGCAAACAGTGCCGCCGCCAACCACGATCCCGGAACTCCCAACCCCACCAACACTCGCCACAACACCACCGCCGATACCGCGTGCAACAGAATGTTCACCGCGTGGTAGCCCAAGGGATCGGAACCCCAAAGACGGTACTCGATCCAGAAACTGGTGTGAGTCAAAGGGTAGTACTGAGGCACACTGCCCGGTTTCAACCAGATCGATGACAATCCCGATGACTCGACCACCGGACGGCTCGAAGTGACATGTGCGTCGTCATCCCAGATGAAACCCGCACCGAAACCCGGCAGGTACGCAGCCAATACCAGCAAAACCAGAACGCCGGCCGCAACACGATTGTCGACTTGCAACGGTTTGCCGTCTCTGGGCACACGGAGATCCTGTTGGTGGTGCTGCGGTGGTGCTGCGGTGTTGGCTGGCGTGCGGGATGACGGATTTCGAGCATAGGCCATCCCGACAGCCAATAGCATAGACTAGGGGCCCTGGGCATCCCGTCTCAAATCACCAGCGACCATGAACGACAGCACCCGTCGCACATCCGCCGGCCGACGCCTGCTTCTGGCAGCCGCGGTCCTGGCCGGCATGCTCGTTGTCGCCGAGTGTGTCGTCCGAGTCGCACTCTCGGAACCGGTCTCGATCCGCTTCCTACAGGACACCGACGAACTGAAACAGCTGCAGCTCAATCGTTTCAGCGACCTGCTGGTCAGTGACCCCGATCGGTTCTGGCGACTGGCCCCCAATAGCCGATTGCCCGAAACCGATACCGCCATGGACCCGGATTCTCGAGGTGCATTTTTCGGAGTCATCTCGAACGGGCTCGGCTTCCGCGAAGATCACCAACTGGCCGACTCGAAGCCCGACGGCGAATTCCGGATCCTCTTCCTGGGCGATTCGTGCACCTTTGGTTACGGAGTCGGCTGCAACGAGACGTTTGTGGCCGATTCTGAGAACCGGCTCAACGAACAGTATGCGGATCGGCACTTCGAATGCATCAATGCCGGAGTCCCGGGGTACTCGCTGTACCAGGGCTTCCGAGTACTGGATGTCGATGGGCCCCGGATCCAGCCCGACCTGGTGGTGGCCTGCTTTGGTTTCAACGACCGAGCGGAATGGGATGGCCAGAGTGATCTGGACCACGCGGCCCTGTCCCCCCCCGGTTGGCTCGCCACCAGCCACCTCGTCGGACGCATCTGGCAACTCGGTCACGTTCCCACCCCACGCGCCACCGGGAGACCCAAACCCCGCGTGTCGCCCAACGAGTACCGCGGCCTGCTGACTCGCATCCGCCAACGCACTCGCCAACTCAAAGCCCGACTCGTGCTGATCTCGTGGTGCGAACGGTTCCAAGTGACCGACGACCGTGACGAACGGACGCCGTGGCAGTTCGAATTGCACCGCTTCGCGCGGGGACAAAACGTCCCGCTGCTGGACCTCGTTCCACACATGCAGAACTGGGCCACTCCAGAAACCGATCAGGAACTCGGCCAAACCACGGGTTCCGAATTGTTCCTCGACATCGTCCACGTCACACCAGGCACGCACTCGCGAATCGCAGGTCAGCTTGTCGAAACACTCAGGCCGCTGCTCGCGCCGACAGAATCGCAATGACCGACTCGCCCGCTGATGATCCGACTGCGGCAGACAACGTCGCGACTGGCAACGCCACAACCGGACGCCGCCGACTGCTGGTCGGACTGTTCGGCGTGGTCATTGCACTGCTGCTTGCCGAACTGGTCCTGTGGCTCACACTCCAGCCGCACTTCCCCACCGCCCACTCCTTCCCGTCTCAATTCATGCTCGTCGGCGATCCCGACCCGGATGGGTGGATTCGCCATGTGAACAAGCCGTCCGAATCGATCCGGTTCCGCTACGAATCGGATCCCCGAGGCTACTTCGGACCCCGCCGCACCGTGACTCACACCACCAATTCCCTCGGATTTCGAGGCCCTGAGTTTCCATTACGAGTGACTCGTGACGGGCACATCCGTCCATCGGCCGATGGACGGTCCCCAGCCCTGCGGATCGCCTTTCTGGGCGATTCGGTCACGTTTGGCGAAGGTGTTCACGACGCCGATACGTTTGTCGAACGGATTGGACATCGACTCGAATCACTGCTGAAACAACCGGTCGAAGCCTACAACTTCGGCGTCGGTGGCCACAACACCTCCGACGCACTCTGGACCTGGCAACGCTATGCCCGCCATCTCAAACCTGCACTGGTCGTCTACACCTTCGTCCTCAATGACGCCGAAGACCGCCTGTTTCGACTCGACAACTCAACCGGCCAACCCGACCGAGTGCCCCGGTCAATCGAATCGCAGCAGGCACGATGGAGCGGTCGGCCCGAAACCTGGTGGTCGGGATCGCGGTTGGCTCGACTGACCTACAAGAGTTGGGCTGCGGGCAAACTGGGTGACGAGACGCTCGAGTACTACCGCCAACTCAACACAACGGCCTCACCCGGTTGGAATCGCTGCCAGGAACACCTCAAGGCCCTGCAACAGATCGACACGCCGCTGGCGGTCGTCGTCTTCCCAATACTCCATCACCTCGATACTCACCCATTCCGATCCGTGCACCGGGACGTGGCCGCGGTCTGCGAATCGGCCGAGATCATCGACCTCTGGGAAGCCATGGCCAAACACGCTGCTGGTGACACGCCAAGCCTGTGGGTCCACCCCACCGACACTCACCCCAACGAAATCGCTCACGCGGTCGCCGCCCGAGCCATCGCCGCTCGATTGAAAACTCTGCTCGAAACCCCGCCAATGGCCCTGTTTTCAGTCCCCTGACAACTCGTGGCTCGACAGAAACTCTCGAACCCGATCTGGATTGCGTGACCCACAGACCGGCACTATCGTGAAATCATGTCGCGAGCCGGACAAGATTGCCTGCAAGATCGAGGTGACCGTCGGCAGTCGAGTCGGTCATGAACACCCGGAGCGGGTCGTCCCGCTGGAGAACCACGAGATGAGCGGCCGATTCCGGATGCCCCTGATTGTCGCGTCGCTACTCTTGGCCTGTGGCGTGGCCACCGTGTTCCTGTGTGCCGGACTGACCGAACGCAAGCCCGATCTCACCGGCGCCGACATCATGCTCGGTCGAGCCAAGAAAGCACTCGATCGCCGTGACTTCCCCACCGCCGAAACCCTCGCTCGTGCGGCCTTGGAACAAGGCACGACGATCCAGGGCGCAGCCTGGATCGTTGCAGGTGAAGCCACCATCCAGCAGGGACGGTGCGAAGAAGCCGTCGAGTGCTTCCTGAATGTGACCAAGCTCGGCGGACGACCCGACGAAATGGCCACTGCCCACGCGCTAGCCGGTGATGTGCTCGCCCGACGCCTGTATCGGCTGCGGGACGCCGAAATGCACTTCCGAAAAGCCATCAAACTGCATCCCGAAAACGACAACGCTCGACGTGGACTCGTCACGCTGCTGGCGGCCGAAGGTCGACGACGTGCGGCTGAAGATGTGCTGATGAGTGTCGTGCGAGACAACAAACACACCGATATGCACCTGTTCCTGCTCGGCAACCAGAATTGGGTCATCGAATCGCTGTCGTTCGAGACCCGCAAAGGGGATACGCGGATCAAGCGAGACGAGTATCTCGAACTGGCTCGAACAACCATCCCCGACGATCCACTCCCCGCCATCGGCCTCGCTCGACTCGCACAAATCCGAAACCAGACGACCCTGGCCATCGGACTGCTCGAAGATGTCCTCAAAACCGCTCCCGAACAACCCGAAGCCTGGGCAATGCTCGGCCTGATGCTGGCTCACATCGGCGACTCGCAGAAGTTCCTCGATTGGAATGCCAAGGTGCCCGCAGCCGCAAACCAGGACGCGCGGACCTGGTTCGCTCGAGCCGCCTGGGCCACTCGACTCGAAGACGATCCGGTCGCAGCCCGCTGCCTGTGGGAATGCCTGAGCCGCGATCCCAACCACCTGGCCGCCAATACCCAATTGGCTCAGTCGCTCGACCGGCTCGGACAATCCGTCGCATCCACCCGCTTCCGACAACGTGGTCAACAACTCTCGGAACTCGTCACCCTGCTGCGTGGGTTGGCCGGAGATCCGCGATTCGGCGAGGCACGGACCGAACAGAGACTCCGACGAGTGGTCGAGTTGAACCAGAAGCTGGGCCGTGCCTGGGAAGCCGCCGCATGGTCCATGGTCGCACTCAGAAACAACCAGGAACTGAAGTGGGCCACGGACAAGCTCGAAACACTCCGGCCGCATATCGAACAGAAAGACTCGCCGCAAACAATCCAGACAATGACCCCGCTCGCCTCGGTCGACCTGTCTGGACTCCCCATGCCCGAATGGAACTCGGACTCGGCCACACAATCTGCCGCCGACAAGACTCTTCAATCACAGTTCGGACCGATCGCCTTTCGCAACGACGCTCAATCCGCCGGACTCGAATTCCTGTACTTCAGCAGCCGAGCCCAACAGATCACTGCCAGCCGGTTGCCCGAAACGATCGGGGGCGGTGCCGGTGTGGTCGACTTCGATGGCGATGGTTGGCCCGATCTCTACCTCGCCCAAGGCAGCTACCGACCCGTCGACGCCAGCCACAACACAACCCGCACACCGGTCGCTCGGCCGAAAACACCGCCTCGAGATCGACTGTTCCGGAATACCGCCGACGGACGGTTCCAGGACGTCACGCTCGAGGCCGGCCTCGAGCAAGTTGGCTACGGACAAGGCGTCACCGTCGGTGACGTCAATGGCGACGGGTTCGCCGATATCCACGTCGCCAACGTCGGAAGCAACCGGCTGCTGGTCAACAACGGTGATGGCACCTACAGCGACGCCACACGCGAAGCAGGAGTCGCCGGTGACGAATGGTCTGTCAGCTGCGTGCTCGCCGACCTCAACCAGGACGGATTGCCCGATCTCTATGTCGTCAACTACCTCGCCGGAGTGGATGTCTTCATGCCGTCCTGTCCGCCGAATTCCCGCAGTGCACGTCCCTGTGGCCCCGGCGACTTCCAGGCCGCTCAGGATCGACTCTATATCAACTCGGGCGATGGCCGCTTTCGTGACGTCACAGACTCGAGCGGAATCGCACAACCCGAAGGCAAGGGACTGGGTGTCATCGCCGCCGACTTTGACGGCAACCAACAACTCGACCTCTTCATTACCAACGACACCCGACCCAACTTCCTGTTCCGTAACCGGGCTGCGATCGCGTCCAAGAGCCTCGCCCTGACCGAAACTGCACCACGGACCGGCGTCGCGTTCAGCGACGTCGGAGAACCCGAAGGCTGCATGGGGATCGCCGTCGGTGACGTCAATGGCGACGGAACACTCGACCTGTTCGTCACCAACTACACCGGACAATCCAATACCCTCTACTCGCTCAAACAACCTCGGACATCCCACGCAACCCGACCCGCAACCCGACCCGGCTTCTTCCTCGATCGCACACGTTCGGCCGGACTCTTCGACGATGGCTTCACACTGGTCGGATGGGGCACCGAATTCCTCGACGCCGACCTCGACGGTGACCTCGACCTGCTGGTCACCAACGGACACATCCCCGGACACGTCCGCGAAGGCGAACAACTCGAAATGCCGCCGCTGTGTTACAGGAACTCCGGACTCGGACAGTTCACCACCGTCGAACAAAACCAACTCGGGCCGTACTTCACAAAAAACTACATCGGCCGAGGACTCGCACGACTCGATTGGAACAACGACGGACGCCCCGATGCCGTGATCACCCACCTCGACTCGCCGCTGGCACTGCTCACCAACACCACGCCCAAGACCGGGCACCACCTGGTGCTCAGACTCGTCGGCATCCAGTCGTCTCGTGATGCCGTCGGAGCCACCGTGACCGCTCGGGCTGGAAAACAGACCTGGGTCGTGCAACTGACTGCCGGAGATGGCTACCTGGTCAGCAACCAGAAACAACTCGTGATCGGAACCGGACACGTCACCCGACTCGACAAACTCACCATCCAATGGCCCTCCGGACTCGAACAGGACCTCGGAGCGGTCGAGACCGACCGCACGCTGAAAGTCCTCGAAGGCCGCGGCGCATGGGTTGTCGATCGGAAGAACTGAGACGCCTGCGAAACGAACGTCTGCTCATGAACCAGGCAACTTCGCAGAACCCGTGTCGACTCGTTCCGCTGTATCGGCAGGCTGGAAACTCGGATGCCGCAAACAGGCCCGCCGGCTACCGCCCAGTGGATTTCAGAATCAGTAACCGAAATGCCGGGTGTCCGCCACAGACGGATCTGACTCCGACGCAACGCTTTGGCTTTGACAACCACTTCCCCGATGCGACACAATAAGCGCAGAACGTTCTTTCGTAGAGTGGGGGTTCTCTCCGCTCTGGACTAGTCGTCAACAAATCCCGGTTTCCAGAAAAGGGGGCATCGCCAACCCGGGTTCGGGGCGGTCACAGCGCACTATTGGCGCGAAATGTGATTGCGTACCGCGAGGAAGCAGTCGGACAAGCACGATGGTTGAGGGGAATCCCACGGCCGTGGCTTGGCTGTTTTCGGCAACCTGGTTCACCGTGAACCACAAACCTGCCTGTTGAAGGACTCCACTCCAAGAACCCAATCGGTCGACTTCTTTCTCGTTCATTCCGTGGCAACACGATTTTCATCCGGAATGGGATTCGAAGTGGAGCCAGACATTATCACCACATCCTTATTCAGTTCGTCCAGTTTTTTCGGTGGTCACAAAGTCGTCCCCCAGCAGGACTGCGAGCGATCTTCCGGTTGCTCTCGGACCGGCAGGCAGGCACAGGATCAGTTGTTCCGAACCAGAGGGTTCGCAGGACAACCGAAACGGACTTCATCTTTCTGATCAGAATTTTCTACTTCTCTCTCAGTTGAATAGGACTATCCCCATGAAAAACCTGATTTCGCGAAAGCGTGGTTTCACGCTGATCGAGCTGTTGGTGGTGATTGCTATCATCGCCATCCTCATCGCGCTGCTGCTGCCAGCCGTGCAACAGGCCCGTGAGGCCGCTCGTCGTAGCCAATGCCGCAATAACATGAAGCAACTCGGCTTGGCACTGATGAACTATCACGAAACAACCAACACGTTCCCTCCGTCGTACGTCAACGGCGGTGAAGTCCGGAGCTACGCTTACCTGCCCTACGGGCAGATCAAGAACCACACCGGTTACCTGCTGCTGCTGCCCTTCATCGACCAGGCACCGCTGTACAACGCCATCGACTTCGGTAGAGCCACCGGTATGGCCGACTGGCGAAGTCGAGGAGGCGGACAACGCCAAACGGCGATCGAAGACAAGAAGCTCGAGGTGCTCAGATGCCCCTCGGACTCCAACTACGACGACCCGCATACGTACGGATGGCAGAACATGTACACCATCCACAACGCAAGCCGGGTCAGCTATGGCTTCGTTCACCGTCACCACGAATACGCCATCACCAACTGCTATGGGATGGACACCGCGTGGTACAAGTCGGCGTTCGGTAAGAACGGTGCTGCGAAACTCACCGACATCGACGACGGTGCGTCGCAAACCATGCTGATGATCGAAACCCCGTTCCGCAAATGGAGTCGTGCGTATGGCCCCTACTTACAGGCCTACACGCACACCCACAACATTCTGCCCAGGCAGTACGGGATCAACTACGACTATAGAGATACCGCTCGTCCCTACGCATGGGGCCCCGGAAGTCGCCACGATGGCGGTTGCCATGTTCTCTGGGGAGATGGCCGGGTGACGTTCGTCAACGAGGCGATCAACCAGACCCAGCTGAACGCGTTGACAACCATTCAGGGACGCGAAGCGGTTGAAGTATTCTAGGATCGCTGTTGCGCCCCACCCAGGTGCGTAACAAATGCCTACTGGCCGGGTACGGGTCGATCTCGACCCGTACCCGGCTGTTTTTCATGGCCCCACACACAAACCCGCCCTACGCTGAACGCCGTGGCTCCACCTTCACTCCACACACACGCATCGTCAGACCCGATGCGTGGCAACAACTGGAGACCCGCGCCGATGCTTCGACGCTTCACCAAGACAACGCCCAACCTGTCGCTGCCGCTCCTGCTGGCCCTGATCCTCAGCATCGCACTGCTCAATGGCTGCGACACAGACAAACCAACTCGACTCAAGACTCCCAGCGGCCGAACACTCGGACACGTCGTCGGCTGGATCACGCTCGACGGCGAACCGCTTGCCGGAGCACAGGTCGACTTTCACAACGAGTTCACCAAGACCTGCTCGGCTGGCACCGACGAAAATGGATACTACGAACTGAGATTCAATCGCCGACTCAAAGGGGCTCCGGTCGGCAAACAAACCGTCGCCATCGGACTCTTCGGATCCAACTCCGAAGACCCGACCGATGAACCACTGCCAGCCGCCTACAACAAAAAAACCCTCCTCACAGCCATCGTCAAGGAAGGCCCCAATACGATCAGCTTTCACCTGACCACCCCCAATGCCGCCAGCGAACTCACCGAACTGGGAACCGTCAGCGGCATGATCCTGCTCGATGGCAACCCGCTGCCTGGCGCCCGGCTGGTGTTCCAAGAAGGAAACCGCAACAACCGAGCCGAAGCCGTCAGCGACCGGCTCGGACGCTATGCCATGGTGTTCACCGAAACACGCGAAGGAGCCTCCGTCGGGAACAACCAAGTCACCGTCTCGCTCACCGATACCGGTGGACAAGAAACCATTCCAGCCAACTACAACAGCCAGACAACTCTCCAGCGATTCGTCCGATCCGGCAATAACCATATCACCTTCAGCCTCACCTCACAGACTTCACCAAGACAGAAACCAGGCACACAACCAGGCACACAACCAGGCACACAACCAGACACACAACCAGACACACAACCAGACACACAACCAGACACACAACCAGACAAACCGGCCAGCAACGGCAGTTGACACCTTGGCCATTTTGAGAAGATGATGACCTTGGGGGGTCGCCCCTCTGCCCCCCCTACCCCCCAGCGTCTCAAGGACCGCTCGTGATGCCAATCTCTGTCCGTCGCCGTTCGAAAGGCTTCACGCTGATCGAGTTGCTCGTTGTGATCGCGATCGTCGCGGTCCTGATCGCACTGCTGCTCCCCGCGATCCAAATGGCTCGCGAAGCCGCTCGGAAGACTCAGTGCCGAGGCAACCTGAAACAACTGGGCCTCGCACTGCTCAATTACCACCAGACACACAATGTCCTGCCACCGTCCTATATCAACGGTGGCGAATACCACTCACAAACCTACCTCTCCAACGGCTCCATCAGAAACTTCACCGGCTACCTGCTGATCCTACCTCACATCGACCAGGCACCTCTTGCCGCCAAGATCAACTGGAATCAGGCAACCGGAACGGCCGATTGGCGAGGCCTCGGAGGTGGTGGCAACCAGGCGGTGCTGGATGACATCGAGATTGGCCTGTTACGCTGCCCGTCGGATGCTCGATACGACGATCCACACAGCCGCACGGCTCCGAACATGTACGCGATCGAAAATGCCACCCGAGTCAGTTACGGATTCGTCCACCGAGACCACGAATACGCCGTGGTAAAGACCTACCTGGCCGATCGAGCCAACAACAAGACTGCGTTTGGAAAAAACGGAGCCGCACGACTCAAGGATATTCTCGATCCACACACCGGCACCATTCTCCTGATCGAAACACCCTTCCGCAAAGCCAGCTCCGCCTACGGTCCATTCCTGCAGGCCTACGTCCACACGCACCCGATTCTGCCCATCCAGTACGGAATCAACTACGACTACCAAAACCAGGGTGTGCCCTACTCCTGGGGCGCCGGAAGTCGACACGATGGCGGAGCCCATGCACTGTTCGTTGATGGCAGCGTCAGGTTCCTGAACGAAACGATGCAGCAGTCGATCCTGACCACCATCACCACGATCTCGATGAACGACCTCGCCGAACTGCCGTTCTAACACACCCCGGAGACTGAATCAGCGGCATCTGGTGAGCCAATTCACGGCGATTCCTCAGCTTTTTTTTGTAAAAAGGGGAATATACGCTGGCCGTGACGGGTCCAGATTGTTGCAATGGATCGCCAGAGTCGATTGCCCTTCGGGTTGCGTTCGGTCGAATCGGACACACAACTGACACGGCACAGACCATTTTCTCAATGTTGTTAACGACATCACCTGAAGAAAAGAACGAGGAACCAGAATGAAGAATCTCATCACATCCCTGATGGTCGCCGCCCTGATGGCCGCACCGATTGGCTGCGACAGTGCACCGGAATCCGACGGCTCCGGCGGCTCCGGCGCGTCCACCACGACTGACAAGGATGCAGCTCCCGACGTTGATCCGGAAACCGGCAAGACCCTCTCCGAAGCCGATATCATGCAAATCCAGGGACCAGGTGGCGAAGCCGACCCCGATGCGCCGATCAACGCGAAAGACGGCGGGAAGTAACGCTCCGATTCGTTTTCATCCGGATCACTCCGGATGCGATACGTCAAACAGGACCGGCTCACCAATCGTGGTGGACCGGTCCTGCTTGCTTGAACTGGCCCCGCATCACAACCGACCTATCATTGCCTCGGCCAACACTTGCCGCGACAATGCACCTCGATGCGCCTTCACTTACCCCAATGGCTCACATACTCGATTCGCCCGAGCCTGCTGATCGCCCCGCTGGTCGCCCTCCTGGGCAACTCGCTCGATGCCGAAGGCCCAAAAGCACCCGGCAAGTCTCGCCAAGAACAAAACACGGCGTTCTTCGAAAAGAAGATTCGCCCCATCCTCGTCAAACACTGCTACGCCTGCCACTCGGCCAAAGCCCGCTTGGCAAAGAAATTACGAGGTGGCCTGAGTCTGGATCATCGTGATGGTCTGCTCAAAGGTGGAGACTCCGGTGCCGCCGTCGTACCGGGCAAACCACAAGACAGCCTGCTACTGCAGGCCATCGAATACGAATCGCTCGAAATGCCCCCCAAGGGGAAACTGCCCAAATCGGTGATCGACGACTTCCGCAAATGGATCGCACAAGGAGCTCGCGACCCGAGACGCGGACCGGTCGCCACCAGTTCGACCATCAACATCCAGGCCGGACGCAAACACTGGGCCTACCAACCACTGAACCGACCGCCGCTGCCTCGCCCACAGCGTCCAGAACACGCCTCGGCCAAGTCGGCCGTTGATGCCTTCCTGATCAAACGACTCGATGCCGCTCAACTCCAACAGGTCGGACTCGCAGACCGCGCCACACTCCTGCGACGACTCCACTTCGACCTCATCGGACTGCCGCCAACACCCGATCAAATCGAACACTTCGTCAACGACGATTCGCCGCTCGCCTACGAGCGACGGGTCGAACAACTGATGGCCTCGCCGCACTTCGGAGAACGCTGGGGCCGACACTGGTTGGATGTGGTTCGGTATGCCGAATCGATCACGTTACGCGGCTTTCTGTTTCCCGAGGCCTGGAGGTACCGGGATTACGTGGTCGAGACGTTCAACTCGGATCGACCCTTCGACCAGTTCGTCCGCGAACAACTCGCCGGCGACCTGCTGATGGCCGAATCGCTCGAACAACAACAACGCCACATCATCGCCACCACCTTCCTGGCCCTGGGAAACAACAACCTCGAAGACCAGGACAAGGACAAACTCAGGATGGACGTCGTCGACGAACAACTCGAAACCATCTCCCGAGGCTTCCTGGCTCAGACGATCGGCTGTGCTCGATGCCACGACCACAAGTTCGACCCGATCCCCACCCGCGACTACTACGCCCTGGCCGGAATCCTCCGGAACACCAAGACACTCAACCACTCCAATGTCTCGAAATGGATCGAACTGCCCCTGCCAATGGGCCCCGGACAGGCCGCCAAAATCAAGAACTACTCCGCCGCCGTCGCCAAACTCAGGACTCGTATCGATACGCTCCAGCCCGCCGGAACCGGCAAAGGGCTGACCCCGCTACCACTGACACAACTCGACGGCATCGTTGTTGATGATCTCGAGGCTGTCACCACCGGCCAATGGATGAAGTCTCAATCGTCCAAGAGCTACATCGGTACCGGCTACCAGCACGATCTCGGTAAACAGAAGGGCTCAAAAACCGCACGCTTTCGCCCAAAACTGCCCCGCGACGGAATCTACGAAGTCCGTTTTGCCTACACGCCAGGCAGCAACCGCAGCGCCGCCGTCCCGGTCACCGTCACCGGTGCCGACGGCAGCAAGACCTTCACCGTCAACCAGAAACAAACGCCCGCGATTCGAGGCCGATTCGTCTCACTCGGACGTCACCGATTCCTCGCAAGCAAAACTCCCGAAGTCGTCGTCACAAACACCGGCACCAAGGACGTGGTCATTATCGACGCCGTTCAGTTCCTCCCCGAAACTCTCGCCAACCAGACACCCACTGCCACCAAAACGCCACCCGCCAACCAACCCAGCCGACTCATACAACTCGTCCTGCTCAAGAACCAACTGAAAACTCTCGAACAACAGGCTCCCCTGCAGCCGAAGTCGATGTCGGTCCAGGAAGAACAGGCGATCCAGGACACGCGAGTCCACGTTCGAGGCGATGTCCACAACCTTGGAGACGAGGTGCCGCGAGGCTTCCTGCAGGTGATCGCGATCGAGCATCCTCCGGAATTCTCGGACACCCAAAGCGGACGTCGCCAGCTGGCCGATTGGATCACTTGCCGCGACAACCCGCTAACGGCCCGAGTGCTCGCCAACCGCATCTGGCATTGGCTGTTCGGCAGTGGGCTGGTTCGCACCACCGACAACTTCGGCACCACCGGCGAATTGCCTTCACACCCCGAACTGCTCGACTACCTCGCCACCCGGCTGGTCGAACAGAACTGGTCGACCAAGAGTCTGCTGCGGGAACTCGTCCTCTCACGCACCTACCGACTCAGCTCCCGCTCCAACCCCATCCAACTCGACCGCGACCCCGGCAACCGACTTCTCTGGCGGATGAACCGCAAACGTTTGGATGCCGAGAGCCTGCTCGACTCGATGCTGGCCATCAGCGGCCGCCTGCAACGGCATCTGGGAGGCTCGCAAATTCGGCCCGGTACCAAGAACGACTACAACTACAACCAGGACAGCACCCGCCGAGCCCTCTACTGGCCCGTGCTCCGCAACTCGCTGCCCCAACTGTTCAAGGTCTTCGACTTTGCCAACCCGAGTATGGTCACCGGGCGACGCGAACACTCCGCCACGACACCTCAAGCCCTGTTCCTGATGAACAACCCCTGGGTCGCTCAACAGGCCGACCATGCCGCCAAGCAACTGCTCGCACCAGAACACCTCGACGACCAACAGAGAATCCGACTCGCCGTCGCCGCCACACTCGGACGACCACCAACACACTCCGAATCCGAGACGATGCTGGTGTTCATCCGCTCCAGAAACGACGATAAGACTGATGTTGAAGACGGAGACACAGCCGACACGAACACGCGGCGGCAACAAAGATGGTCGCAGCTGATCCAAGCCCTGTTTGCGTCCATCGACTTCAGATACCTGCGCTGACCCTCCCATCCAGGCTCGGATGCCGCCCCTCGCGAGACCTGGCTCCGCCCTGCCAGAATGCGTGCCGACGAACCTGAACACACGACCCAACTATGCATCAAACAACAGTCACACGACGCACGGCCCTTCAAGCCGTGGGGTGCGGTTTTGGCCAGCTGGCACTCGCCGGCCTGTTGAACCAGTCCGCCTCGGCCAATGTCCCCAACCCGCTCGCGGCCAGGCAGCCGAATCTCCCGGCTCGAGCCAAACGGATCATCTTCCTGTTCATGCAGGGAGGACCAAGCCATGTCGACTCGTTCGACTACAAGCCTCAACTCGACAAACGCGACGGCGAGGTACTTCCGTTCGACGACGCCCGCGTGATCGCCAATACGGGCAAGCGAGGCAGCCAGCAACGGCTCAAGAAACCGCTCTGGAAGTTCCGGCAGTACGGCGAATCCGGCCGGTTTGTCTCGGACCTGTTCCCCGAAACCGCACGCCACGCCGATAAACTCTGCCTGCTGCACTCGATGCACACCGAAGGAGTCGCTCACGGCCCGGCCACTCTGTTCCTGCACTGCGGATCGACCAACTTTGTCCGACCGTCAATGGGTGCCTGGATCAACTACGGGTTGGGAAGCGAAAATGACAATCTGCCCGGCTTTGTCTCCATCTGCCCGTCTCCGGGCAACGGCGGAGCACGCAACTACGGTAGCGCCTTCCTGCCACCCGTCTTTCAGGCCACGACCATGGGCACCGCCGGTGGCCCGGCCGCCGATGCGAAAATCCGAGACCTCGTCAACTCGCGACTCCCACGACAGCAACAACGACAACAATTCGAACTGCTCCGTTCCATCAACAACGGACAACTCCCAAAACACACCACCGATACCGAACTCGAAGCCGTCATCAACAGCTTTGAACTCGCCTGGCGCATGCAAAGCCATGCCCCCGATCTCCTCGACCTCGCAAACGAAACCGCCGCCACCCAGGCTCTCTACGGAATCAACCAGGACCCGACCGACAACTTCGGCCGCCAGTGCCTGACGGCCCGACGACTCAGCGAAGCCGGAGTCCGCTACATCCAGGTTACCTACGGCGATGGCTCGCCCAACCCCGCCTGGGATCAACACTCCAACCTGCCCAAACACGAAGAACACGCCCGGCGAGTCGATAAACCCATCGCCGGATTGCTCGAAGATCTGCAGCAACGAGGACTCCTGGACGACACCATCGTCTGGTGGGGTGCCGAGTTCGGACGGACACCCTACGCACAGAACAACGGGACCGGCAGAGACCATAACCCGGGTGGATTCACCGTGTGGTTGGCCGGAGGCGGACTGAAGGCGGGGTTTGCCTACGGTCGGACCGATGAGTTCGGACACGCCGCGATCGAAAACAAGATCCACATGCACGACCTGCATGCCACCCTGCTCCATCAACTCGGAATCGATCACCTGCAACTCACCTATCGCTACTCGGGACGTGACTTTCGCCTCACCGATGTCCACGGCGAAGTCGTTCACGAACTGTTCAGCTAGCCCACACCGCCATCAAGGATCCAACAGGATGCTGCTGAAACTGCTGATCCTGTTCATCGTTCTCCCGTTGCTGGATCTCTGGCTGCTGTTCACCTTGGCCAATGGCATTGTCAGCCTTGGCACCACCATCGGACTGGTCGTCGGGACGGGCATCATCGGAGCACACCTCGCACGGCGACAGGGACTGGCAGCCTGGCAGAACTTCCATTCCGAATTCAATCGAGGCACACTGCCGGCCGATACGATGCTCGACGGAGTCTTGATCCTGCTGGCCGGTGCCGTGCTGATCACTCCCGGACTGATCACCGACGCCATCGGACTCGCACTGCTCGTGCCGCCAATACGCCGGCTTGTCCGAACACGACTGGTCAACAGGATGATGTCAAAAATCCAGATCCATGCCGTCGCCTCACCGCATTACCCCGGTGACACCGACCCAATTCGCCCGGTCGACGCCGCGGTAATCGACGCGGAATTCCAACGACATGACGACGACGCGGTACACTGAATGGACACCCAACCCACTCGTTCTGACCAAACACGATGAATCGACCCGAACCTCACTCGCCGATCGCCCGGGCACTCTCGCGACGCACACTGCTCGTCGCCGGAACCACCAGCCTCTATGGACTCGATGCCAACCTGTTGCAGGCGGCAGCCGCCAACCAGTCCACCGCCAACCAGTCCGGCCAACGACCGGCTCGCTCCACCATCCTCATCTGGCTCTCCGGCGGCACGTCACACATCGACACCTTCGACCTAAAACCCGACGCCCCCCGCGAGTTCCGCGGACCGTTCGCACCGATCGATACCTCAGCCCCAGGTGTCCAAATCAGCGAGCACCTGCCGATGCTCGCCCGGCAGGCCCACAACTTTGCCATCATCCGCTCGCTCGGACACTTCCGCCGTGGCACCGGCGACCACCACGCCGGCTACTACTACAACCTCACCGGCAAGGCCCCCGACAACAGCTTCCGACAACTGCTCAACTCGCGTACACCAAGAAAAACCGACTGGCCCTTCATCGGCAGCGTCGTCGGTCAGCAAATGCCGCCGCACCCCTACCTGCCCCAGGCCGTCTCGCTGCCAATCAAACCCGGTGCCCCCCAATACACTCGACCCGGCCAGTTCGCCGCCAACCTCGGCATCATCCACGACCCCGTCTACGTCGATGGCGACGTCGACAACCCGCTCAAGTTCACAGCACCCGCACTGTCACTCAACGGCGACATCACCCTCGATCGACTCAAGCACCGACGCGGACTCCTCGAAACTCTCGACACCGCCACCCAACGACTCGACAACTCACACTCCACTCTCGATTGGTCGATTCACCAACAACGAGCCTTCAGCTTCCTCGGCTCACAAGCCACCCGAAACGCCTTCGATATCGCCGCCGAACCCCAGGCGATCCGTGACCGCTACGGGGACGACCTGAACGCCATGAGTATGCTGATGGCCCGAAGATTGGTCGAAGTCGGTGTCCCCTTTGTGTCGGTCTTCTGGAAAGGCGACAAGAAGGCCGCCGATCAACTCAACTGCAAAAGCGGCGGCGGCTGGGACACTCATGGCAACAACTTCGTCTGCCTCGAAAAATACCTGCTGCCAAAATTCGATCGGCCCTTCTCCGCACTGCTCGAAGACCTCGACGCCCGAGGACTTCTCGATCAGACACTCGTGATGGTCAACAGCGAGATGGGTCGTAAGCCGAAAATCGGAGACCCCCGCTCGGGTGGTGTCGCCGGAGCCGGACGGGATCACTGGACGCATGCCCAGAGTATCCTGTTGGCTGGCGGAGGCATCCGAGGCGGACAAGCCTATGGGTCCTCGGACAAGATCGCTGCCTACCCCGCCGACAAACCGGTCGCTCCAGAAGATGTCGCCAAGACCGTCTACCACGCCATGGGCCTGGGGAACCCCGAAACGACAGACAACCAGGGCCGACCCTACCGGATCCTCGAAGAAGGCGAACCGCTGACCGATTTGTTCTAGCGGCCTCGCAGCCAAGACCGCTCGACCGCCAACGTGAACTCGTTGGCCAATCGACGTGCGTCGCCCAATGGACCCTCACCCACCCGGCCTCGCAACTCGGCTCGCAACGCACCACGACGAATCGGATCTCCCGCCAATCCGATCGCCTTCGAGACATACTCGGCTCGAGACGTCCCGACAAGATCGCCCAGGCCGACTCGTGACAAAAACGAAGCACTCTGGCGACCACACATCCGGTCACCAGCCCACGTCACCACCGGCACACCCATCCACAAGGCCTCGCAAGTGGTCAACCCGCCACTGAACGGAAATGGATCCAACCCAATATCGATTTCACCATAACCCGCCAATAACTCACGATGACTCACCCAACCCCGACACTCGACCCGCTCCCTCTCGACGCCCGCCTCGGACAACATCCCAACAACCCGATCGGCAACCCGGCTGTCGTCCAGGCCCCGGCTCCGAAGTACCAGCCGTGACCCCGGTATCCTCGACAGGATCTCCGCCCAGGTCGACAGCACCCCGTGGTTCGTCTTGTCCAGCTTGTTGAAGCTGCCAAAGACAATCGCTTCGGACTCGGGACGACCGACCACATCCGGACAATCCGTCGGCGGCAGGTAACTGATGTGACCCCCCTCCAACCGCTCGATCCGCTCGCTGAAATACCGCTCGGATCCCACCGGCACCAGCACCTCGTCAGCCAGCAACACGTCGATCGCCGGCAGACCGGTCGTCGACGGATACCCGATCCAGGTCATCTGCAATGGGGCCGGACGGCGAGCGAACACGCCCAGGCGATGGCGGCCGGTGTGGCCCGCCAGGTCGATCAACACGTCGACCCCAGCCGCCTCGACCCACTCGGCCACCAACTCGTCACTGCGACCTCGAATGTCAAACCACTCGAACGACACCGAACGGAACCGGTCGGTGAAGGCGTCGACCTGGATCCGGTCACTGAAACAGACCGCCTGTAACCGATCCGGATCCAACGCCTCGAATGCACCCAGCAGGAATCGCCCCACCGGATGTTGACCGAAGTCCGGAGACACAAAACCGACCCGGATCGGAGACTCCGGCTGACGCTCGCTCGACACTCGCGGACGATTCGACTCCAACTGCCCCCACAGACCAAGTGACGACTGGCGGTGTGTCTCGAGTAACTGCTCGACCGACACATCGGACTGGCAGAGCGTCGTCGCCAACCGGTTGGCGACCGCGGCGGTCGAGTCCGGAGACAGCTCGGCCGATCGCTCGAACTGCTCGGCCGCCTCGGCAATCCGACCCTGCAGCTTCAGGACGACTCCAAGATTGTTGATCGCCCGAGCATGACTGGGGTCGCGATCAACAACACCCCGCTGCACCGCCTCGGCCTCGGACAACCGGCCCGAATGCTCGTAGGCGATCCCGAGGTTGTACTCGGTCTCGATGTCACCCGGGCACGACACCAGTGACCGCTGGTAGGCGGCGATCGATTCGTCGAGTCGTCCGAGTTTCAACAGGGCGTTGCCGAGGTTCGTCTCGGCAGCCGACAGGCCTGGCCGAATCGACAACGCCCGCCGAATGCACTCGACCGCCTCGGCAAACTCACCCACCTCCGTCAACACGTTGCCCAGGTTGGTCCAGGCACCGTAATGACCCGGTTGCAACTGGACCGCACGCCGGAATGCGTCGACTGCCTCATGAGACCGTCGCCGCAAACGACAGGCCAGGCCCAGGTTCACCCACCCCGACACCAGCTCGGCGTCCAGTTCGATCGCACGCCGAGCCATCCGCTCGGCCTCCTCGCCCTGCCCCGACGCCACCAAGACCGATGCCAAGTTCGCCGCCGCCTCCGAAACACTCGGGTCGATCTCGTAACCTCGCCGTGCCCACTCCACCGCACCGTCCAACTCGCCACGATGCAAATTCACACCCGCCAGGACACGACAGGCCGATGGTTCCTCGGCCGAAACCGACAACACGCCACGAGCCACCCGCTCGGCGTCCGACAGACGACCGGCCGCAAACAACTCGAACGCACGACGAATCTCACCAGGAACGTCCATCGTCACGAGTGTACGACTCGAGCCGCTGCTTGACACGCGCCGCAACCGCCTTCCAGTCTCTCGACAGGAATTGCAGGTGATGCCAACATGGAATCGTTATTCAGGTTCCTCCTCGATCGCACAACGAGATGCACAAAATGTTGACGTGCCCACGCTTCGCAGTGCTCAATGCACTCACGCTCGCCGCACTCGCAGTCCCCGCCTGCCAGTCAGGCGACGACTCGAAGACCGCGGACAACTCGCCACCTGCGACGGATAGCTCCGACTCGCAAACCCAATCGTCCACCGCACCACGATCCCGGACGTTTGAATTCGATTACGGAGTGACGGTCCGAGACGTCCCCGAAGGATCTCGCCTGAAAGTCTGGCTGCCCGTGCCTCAGACAACCACACACCAACAGATCGCCCGCTTGCGGCAAAGACTACCGATCGAGCCGAAACAAACGGTCGAAACGAAATACGGCAACCGCATGCTGCACTTCGACCTCCAACCCGACTCCAACCAACCGCTGACCTTCCAGGTCACCTGGCAAGTGACTCGCAAGGAGGTCCGAGGCCTCGACGACGCCAACCCCGACGCCAAGCTCCAAGACGCCTCGCGAAAGACCTTTCTCTCGCCCAATCTCAAGGTCCCCATCGACGGAAAACCCCTGGCCCTGATCCGCGCCGACACTCCCACATTGGACAACCCGATCGAACTGGGCCGCTCGCTCTATGAACAGGTCGACGACCACATGCGATACGACAAGTCCAAGCCCGGCTACGGCCAGGGAGATGTGCTCTGGGCCTGTGAAAGTGGCTTCGGCAATTGCACCGATTTCCACAGCCTCTTCATCTCGCTCGCCCGAGGCCAACAGCTGCCGGCTCGCTTTGAAATCGGATTCCCGCTGCCGCCGAAACGAGGCGGGGGGACCATCGGTGGCTATCACTGCTGGGCACAATTCCACGTCGATGGACACGGCTGGGTGCCCACCGATATCTCCGAAGCCGACAAGCACCCGGAACTCAAGAACTACTACTACGGCAACCTGACCGAAGACCGAGTGCAACTGACCGTCGGCCGAGACATCACGCTCGAACCCGCCCAGGACGGCGAACCACTCAACTACTTCATCTACCCACACATCGAAGTGGATGGAAAAAGTTGGCCGGTCGAAAAGACCGAACGAAACTTCGCCTTCCGAGACCGCTAGCCCCCCTCCCCCAGGGACTGGCTCGGCTTTGCGTCCTCGTCAGACACACGGGTACGATGACGTCGGTTCGTCACGCCACCCAAAGGTCTCGACATGACTCACCTTCCGCGACCCACCACGTCGGCACTCCTGCTGCTGCTCACTACCGCGGTCGTCTCGGAAGCCGCCGACGCCTCAAGAACACACAAACAAATCGGCGTCCACGCCGGGTTGTGCGTCCTGGTGGGCGAGAACCAGGCCGAACGAGCACTGGCACTCGCGACAGTCAGCGACCTGGTGATCTACGTCCCGACAACAACCTTGGACCAAGCCACCACAATCCGAAAAGCCGCCGACGCGGCCGGACTGCTCGGGACACGCATCACCGTCGATCATGGCGACCCCCAACGCATCGGACTGGCCAGCAACCTGGCCGATGCCGTCGTCATTCAAGGATCAACCCGGACGCCGGTAGCTGAACTGATGCGAGTCCTCCGCCCACGTGGACGACTGATCATCAATGGCAAAATCCTGGTCAAACCGGTGCCAAAAGGGACCGGTCAATGGAGTCACCCGTACCACGGAGCCGACAACAACCCGCAATCCACCGACACACTGGCCAAGGCTCCCTATCTCACCAAGTTCCTCGCCACGCCCTGGTACGGGCCAATGCCCGAAGTGACCGTCTCGGCAGGAGGACGCATGTTCAAGGCGTTCGGGTTCCTGGCCTTCAAGAAACGCGAATGGCCCATGGTCGGCAAACTGGTCTGCCTCAACGGCTACAACGGAGCCACTCTCTGGACCCGGTTGCTCACACCCGGCTTCATGATCCACCGCAGCACGATCGTCGCCACCACCGACACGCTCTACCTCGCCGACAACACCTCGTGCAAGCTGATCGACACCGCCACCGGCACGATCCGAGACGAAATCGTCGTCCCCGAATCGCACGCCGCTCACGGCAAGACCTGGAAATGGATGACACTCCGAAACGGCATCCTCTATGCACTGGTTGGACCCACCGAAACACTCCACCAGGTCCATCTCGGCACCCGCACCAAAACCGGCTGGCCCTGGGCAACCGTCCGCACCACCTATGACGGCTCGATCAAGACCTGGGGCTTCGGTCGCACGCTGTTGGCCTTCGACACCAGCACCAAAAAAGTGATCTGGTCACACACCACCACCGCTCCGATCGACGGACGAGCCGTCGCGATGAACTCGAACCGCATCTTCCTCTACAGCCACCAACACCACCTCGAAGCGATCAACGTCGAAGACGGAACAACTGCCTGGAACACCACCGACAAACAACTGCTCGAAACCATCGGGGCCCACCACCGAGCTCAGACCGCCAGCCTCGGATACTCCACCTCCGCCTACCTCAAGTGCAACAACGATGCACTGTTCTTTGCCGGCCCCACTCGCACCAAGCTCGTCGCCGTCTCGGCCAAAACCGGCAAGCTGCTGTGGAGCTACAAGGACGGCAACATGCAGCTGATCCTCCGCGATGACGGCCTGTACGCGATGGGGAGGCTTAGTGAAAGCAAGAAGTTCGAGCCGCTGACCGGCAAGGTGCTGGCCGACTTGCAGTGCTTCCGAGGCAATTGTACGCGAGCGACTGGAACCGTCGATTCGATCTTCACTCGAGGATACCGGCACACGGGTACGATGCGGTTTGATGTCTCGTACCAAAAACCCCGGCGACTGCCGGGAATGAGACCCGCGTGTCAGGACGGAGTGATCGTCGCCAACGGGCAACTGTACTGGGGGCCCTGGATGTGCGACTGCAATCACTCGCTGGTCGGAGTCATCAGCCTGACGGGGGCGGGGGACTTTGAATTCGAGCGCGAAGCCATCGAGACCGAACGGCTCGAGACGTTTGGCAACCGATCGACACCCTCACCAGCAATGACCTCGGCCGATTGGCCCACCTACCGAGGCAACAACCAGAGAACTGCGGCGACGGATGTCCGCGTGCCAACCAAGTTGAAACTGGCCTGGCAGACTCGACCACGCGAAACGGTCGAACCGACCGCTCCGGTTACGGCCGCCGGACTGACCCTGGTGGCAGGGTCCGACGGAACCGTTCGTGCCTACAATTCGGCCGACGGCACACTCCGCTGGACCGCTCACACCGGCGGCTCGATCTCCTACCCGCCCTCGATCGCCAACGGTCGAGTCCACGTCGGCTCCGGCGACGGTCGAGCCTGGTGCTTCGACCTGGCCACCGGGAAGACCCTGTGGTGCTTCCGAGCCGCACCGCTCGAGCGGCGGATACCCGTCTACGGACGACTGCTCTCCACCTGGCCCGTCGCCAGCGGTGTGATGGTCGACGACGATGTCGCCTACTGCGCCGCCGGCATCATCTGCCACGACGGAACGCACGTCTACGCACTCGATGCCGCTACCGGAAAACTTCGCTGGCAAAACAACAGCTCGGGGAACCTGCTCGGGAAAGACGAATCGGTCGGAGTCAGCGTGCAGGGACACATGCTGATGCACAATGGCATTGTGCACCTGGCCGGAGGCAACGTGGTCTCGCCGGCCAAGTACGACAGCAAGACCGGGAAGTGCCTGAACAGTTTGACGCCGAAACCCGGCACACCGCCCGGAAAATCGCTCGACGAAAACTGGAAGATGCAACGCTCGAGCCGCGGAAGCGAATTGTTCCTGGTCGAAAACCAGGTCGCTGTCGCCGGAGACATGCTCTACGCGCCGCCAACTCCAGGACCCCCCTCACGATACAACGCCAAGTTCCTGCTGCAGGCCAATTCCGGAGACGTCATTATCCAGGGCACCGACAAGGCCCTGCTGCGAGTCGATCCCAAGGGTGGCCCGGACGGCCAGGCAAAGATTCTCTGGAAGGACACCGGCTTTGCCAGGACCCAGGCCGTCGTGCTGACACCCAATGCGGTGATCGTCGCCGGAGAACTCCCTGCCGAACAACTCGATGGCCCGCTGCGACCCGCGCTGGTCGCCCGCGACCCGAACGACGGCAAACCGCTGTGGGCCCAGGCACTGCCCGCTCCACCACGAAAATGGGGCCTGGCCATCGATCGCGATGGACGAATCGTACTGACCCTGATCGACGGCCGAACCGTCTGCTTCGCCGCGGACAACTAGCCCGGACCCTGCGACTGGCTCAAGAGACGCCCACGGCTGCGACCCTGCCTGTCCCCGCACAACAACCCGCCAACAACCCGCCAACAACCCGCCCCATGAACTCACCCAACACACCACATCCTGATCCCGATGCACAGCTGGCCGACCTGCTCGAATCCCTGCTCGAACGGTCCGCTGCCGGGGAACCGATCGACATCGAACACGAAGCCAATAACGTTCCCGAACTGGCCGAGGAACTCAGGCAACTCTGGGCCATGGTCCACGTCGCCGCGGAATTCCGCACGCTCGCCGGAGATGATCTCGATCCACCTGCACCCCTGCAGGCAATGCCCGAATCGATCGGCGAATACCAACTGCTCGAAGAACTGGGCCGAGGCGGGATGGGGGTCGTCTACCGGGCCCACCAGGCCAGCCTCGATCGCGATGTGGCCGTCAAGATGATTCTGCGAGGCGATTGGGCCTCCGAGATCGACCTGGCCCGGTTTCACAGCGAAGCCGAAAGTGCCGCTCGACTCGAACATCCCAACATCGTGCCAATCTACGAGGTCGGCCAGCACGATGGACTGCCGTACTTCAGCATGAGACTGATCGAAGGTGTCACATTCTCGGACAAGATGGCCGACGGACCACTCGATTCGCGACAAGCCGCCGAACTGATGCTGCCCGTCTGCCGTGCCATCGACGCCGCTCACCACGAAGGCGTCCTCCACCGTGACCTCAAACCATCCAATATCCTCATCGATCACGAAAACGTCCCCTACATCACCGATTTCGGATTGGCCAAGAGAATCCCGACCGAGTCCGATCCGTCGCAACCAGAGACACTGACCGGCAACGGAGCCATCCTCGGCACGCCCTCCTACATGTCTCCCGAACAGGCGGCCGGACAACGCGGACACGTCCAGGAACAAAGCGATGTCTACAGCCTCGGAGCCATCCTCTATGCACTCATCACCGGACAACCTCCCTTCCGAGCCAATTCGCCCGTCGACACCATGATCCAGGTGCTCGAGCAGGAAGCCGCACCACCCAGGCTGCTCAACCCCGACATCGACACCGATCTCGAAATGATCGCGATGAAGTGCCTGCAGAAGCCGATCGACCTGAGATACAACACCGCCGGCCTGCTGGCCGACGACCTGCAAGCCTTTCTCAACAACGAACCCGTCTCCGCTCGCTCGTCGCAGTTCTCACAAGTGCTCAGCCGAGCCTTCCGTGAAACTCACCATGCCGTCGTCCTCGAGAACTGGGGACTGCTCTGGATGTGGCACAGCCTGGTGCTGGTCGTGCTGTGCCTCTTGACCAACTGGCTGCAGGCCCGTGGCTTCGACTCACCGTGGCCATACCTCTGGGCCTGGGGAGCGGGTGCGGGATTGTGGGCCTTGATCTTTTGGAACCTGCGGAAGCGAGCCGGACCGGTCACGTTCGTCGAACGACAAATTGCTCATGTCTGGGCCGGCAGCATGGCCGGCAGCACGCTGCTATACGTGGTCGAACCCATCCTTGGCCTCGAAACGCTTCGGCTCTCACCCATCCTCGGACTGCTCACCGGAGCCGTCTTCCTGGTCAAAGCCGGTATCCTCTCGGGACACTTCTACGTCCAGGCCGCCATCCTGTTCGCCAGCACTCCGCTGATGGCCTGGATCCAGCAACACGCCGCACAAAACAACACGCTCGACTACAGCATTTCAATCTTCGGACTCCTCGCCGGAGCCAGCTTCTTCTTCCCCGGCCTCAAGTACCACCGCCAACGCCAAGCCCGCCGGGTGGTGGAAAAATTCAGCCGCCACTCCTAGGCTCACCTGAATGTCCCCGTCTGCCACCGTTCCCGCATCGCTCCGATTCCTGCTGCTGCAGGTCCGCAACCCGGACGACCCGATGCGAGACCACGAACGGCTGGCCTTCTCGCAAGCCCTGGGAATCGATACCGACCGCTGCTCGACAGTCGATCTGCTCACCGAAACGCTCTCGTCAACTCAACTCGATGCCACCGATGTCGTCCTGCTCGGCGGCAGTGGAGACTACTCGGCCACGGGTGACGGTGACTGGCTGCAACGCTCGCTCGATCTGCTGCGAACTCTCGTCGAACGACGACAACCCACCTTCGCCAGCTGCTGGGGATTCCAGGCCATGGCACGAGCCGCCGGGGGTGCGGTCGTCAACAATCCCGATACCGCCGAAGTGGGCACTCACGAACTGTTCCTGACCACCTCCGGACGCAATGACCCAGTCTTCTCGACACTCGGACACACCTTTCTGGCTCAAATGGGGCACGAAGACTGCGTCTCCGTGCTACCCGAACACACCACGCTGCTCGCCTTCTCGCAACGCAACACACACCAGGCCTATCGATTCGACAACGCACCGATCTACTGCACGCAGTTTCATCCCGAGTTGACTCGGGACGACCTGCACCTGAGAGTCCAGACGTACCCGCAGTACATCGAACGCATCACCGGACTGACCGCCGACCAATTCATCGCAACACTGGGCGAGACACGACCGGCCCACGCGCTGCTGAGACACTTCGTCGAGACGGTCTTTGACGGGACAAGCAGTTAGACTGGCTGTCATGCACATTGCCATCGTCACCGCTGGCGGAGCCGGGATGTATTGCGGCTCGTGCATGCACGACAATACCTGGGCCCGATCGTTGATCGACGCCGGAGCCGACGTCAGCCTCGTGCCGACCTACACTCCAATCCGCGTCGACGAACAGGATGTCAGCGGTTCGGACGTTTACTTTGGCGGAATCGGAGTCTACCTGGCTCACCGCAGCCGGTTGTTCCGCCGCCTGCCACGATCACTGACCCACTGGATCGACCGGCCCTGGGCCCTGAAACTGGCCACGCGGTTTGGCGTCAGCACCGATGCCCGACAACTCGGTGCACTCACCCTCGATATGCTCCAGGGAGAACACGGACCGCATCGGAACCAGGTCGCCGAACTCGCCAACGCCTTCGCCAATTCGCTCAAGCCCGACCTGATCTGCTTCTCGAACGCACTGCTGGCCGGCACCGCCAAAGCGATCCGGAAACAGATCGATGTCCCGCTCCTGTGTGTCCTGCAAGGCGACGACGTGTTTCTCGAAGACCTCGTCGAACCGTATCGCAGCCAGGCCATCGAAACGATTCACGAACGAGCCGCCGACTTCGACGGGTTCATCGTCCACAGCGACTACTATCGCGATCACATGGTCCGCTACCTCGGACTCGATGCCCGCAAGTTTCACAAACTGCCATTGGGCATCGACTTGGCCAACCACGATGGACAGCCGGGCACACTCGCGACGGCACAACCCAATGACCACCCGTTCACAATCGGGTACTTCGCCCGCATCTGCCCCGAAAAGGGACTCGATCGACTGCTCGACGCCTTTCGTATCCTCCACGCCAGACGCCCCGAAGTGAGACTCAGGGTCGGAGGCTACCTCGGCCAACGCGACCAGCCGTTCTTCAATACATTGCAGGAGAGTGCCCAAGACCTCGGCGATGCCTTTCAGTACATCGGCAGCCCGCCCGATACAAAGTCCAAGATCGAGTTCCTCAAGTCGCTCGATGTGCTCAGCGTCCCCACCGCCTACCGCGAACCCAAAGGACTCTACGTGCTCGAAGCTCTCGCCAACGGTGTCCCCGTCGTGCAGCCCGATCATGGAGCCTTCCCCGAACTGATCCAGGCGACCGAAGGCGGGATCCTGGTCGAACCCGGTCACGCCGATGCTCTCGCCAATGCACTCGAAGAACTCGCCAACAACCCAACCCGACGCATTCAACTCGGTACCACCGGAAAACAACGCGTCCACGAACTGTTCGGATCGCAACGAATGGCCAACGCATCACTCGAACTGTTCGAATCGCTCGTCGCCGCACATCAACGCGAAACCTGACGCCGCCACACCACCCCAACCACCACCAACACCAAAACACCCACCCACTTCCACCACCACGGCCCAAACACCACCGTCGCATTCACAAACAAGAACGCAAAACTCGCGTTGAGTCCGACCGACCACGCCCTCGGCCGAGACGCCTCGGCACGCCGACACCACCAACACACCACATCCACAAACCAGGCCACGGTGAAGGCGTAGTTGATCCACACCCCCTGCCCAAACGCCCAACCCGTCACCCGCTCGGTCAGTCGAGCCGTATGCAGCACCGCCTCGGCATGACTCCAGCCGTGCATGAAATGGAACGCACACAAGACATGGCCCAAATGGCCAATCAAACCGGCCGTCCACAACAGCCTTTGCTTCGATGCCGGAGCACGAACCACGCTCAGTAGAAGACTGCCCACCCAGCAGGCCACCACCAACCGTGCCGTCCAACGAGTCCACTCGGGGCCAGGGCCCACGCTCCACTCGGTAAGAACTTCATGAGTTTCCATGAAACACTCGTGGGCTGATTCCTGATCAGTCGCTCTCTAGACTACGAGACAAGAGTACTTCAAGATGCTCGCGAATCCACTCTAGTAGCGAACCGCCCAATGACACGCGTTCACGACCTCACCCGACGGCTGCAAAAAGACAACGGTTCGAAAATCGTACTGCTGGTCTCCGATGGACTGGGCGGACTGCCGCTGGAAGCCGGAGGCCGAACGGAACTCGAAACAGCCAATACGCCAAACCTCGATCAACTGGCAACCGTCGGAGAAACCGGAGGCAGTGTCCCGGTGCTGCCGGGGATTACGCCCGGAAGCGGACCCGGACACCTTGGCCTCTTTGGCTACGACCCGCTGGAATACGATATCGGCCGAGGCGTTCTCGAAGCACTGGGTATCGACTTCGAACTCGGACCCGACGACGTCGCCATCCGAGGCAACTTCTGCAGCGTCGACGAACACGGACTCATCACCGACCGCCGAGCCGGCCGGATCGCCAGCGATATCGGCGAGCGACTCTGCAAGAAACTCGATGCGATCGAAATACCCGGAGTCGAAGTCTTCGTCCGACCGGTCAAGGAATACCGACTGGTGATCGTCTTCCGAGGCGAAGGACTCGGAGGCCGAATCAACGACACCGACCCGCAAACCACCCAGGTGCCACCGCTGGAACCACTCGGAGCGGACGAGCCTTCGCAGAAGACGGCCGAGATCTGTAAAGAATTCCTTCGCCAAGCGGCCGAGCTGCTTGCCGACGACCGCCCGGCCAACCTGCTGACCATGCGTGGCATCGCCATGCTGCCAGAAATCCCCCGGTTCCAGGACGTTTACGGCCTGAAACCTGCCGCGATTGCCGTCTACCCGATGTACCGCGGACTGGCCCGACTGGTCCAGATGGACGTGCTCGATGCCGGCACAACACTCGAATCGCAAATGGACCGTCTCGAAGCCACCTGGGACGACCACGACTTCTTCTTCATCCACTTCAAGTACACCGACTCGACCGGCGAAGATGGCGATTTCGACGGTAAGGTGGCCAGGATCGAAGAACTCGATCTCGCCGTGCCGCGAATCACGGCACTCGAACCCGACGTGCTGATCGTCACCGGCGACCACAGCACTCCGGCCAAGATGAAGTCGCACAGCTGGCACCCGGTGCCAACGCTGATCGCCAGCCAACACGCCCGAACCGATGCCTCGACCGCCTTCGGCGAAGACCAGTGCCGAACCGGGGGACTCGGCCAGTTCGAAGCCCAGCACCTGATGCTGCTAGCCATGGCTCACGCCGGACGACTCGAAAAATACGGCGCATAACACCCCGCCACGGGCGGGTCAGCCAGTCCCTCGCAGCCGCTCACTTGTCCAACTTCGCCAACCGCTTCGCCGCAGCCTTCCTCGCTGTCTTCAACACCGCTTCGATCGAAACTGGCTTCCCCGACTGCCGCTTGCTCTCGTCGGCCGCTTCCATAAAGGCATAGATCTCGATCGTCTCACGCTCGGGAATTGACGACTTGCCCGTCCGGAAAAACCGCACGATGTCGACCACCAACGGCTTGTACCCGTCGTACTTGCCCACCGGTGACGTCCCCTTGGTACCCGTCGCCGTGCCGCCGTAACCCTTGCCCGGCCGCAAACCGACAAACGTCCCCGTACGACCACCCGCCCAGGTCCCCTTCACCACGTCCCGACCCGCCGTACTCTCGGCTCGCACCACCGTCTCGCATCCCGCACCCATCACCGTGAACAACGACTCGACTCCGTGGATGCCGTACCAGAAGAGGTCCGGGTGAGTCTTCTCGAGATTACACGGACTGGTCGTCTCGCACCGGGTCACCGTCCCGATACTCCCCGCTCGGACCGCCTGCGAGTTCTTGCCGTAACGAAGCGACGACGAACTGAATACGGGCGTCTTGTACTTCCGAGCCGCCATGAAAATCGCCACCGCGTCAGCCAGGCTGCCGGCGATCGGCTTGTCGATGAACGTCGGCTTGCCCGCCTTCAAAACCGGCAAGATCTGTTCCAGGTGAGGTCGACCGTCGTTGGTCTCAAGAAACACTACATCCACTCGCTTGATCAACTCGGGGATCGATTCGACGATCTCCACACCCAGGGCCTTCACCTGCTTGATGTAACCCGGTACCCGAGTGGTACTCGATTCGATGTCCGGACTCCCCTTCGGATAAGCCGCCACCACCCGACAACCAGCCAGTTCCGGCGCAACTATCTCGGCGTTCAAGATCTTGGAGAAGGCAATCACATGTGACGTGTCCAACCCAATGATCCCCGCACGAAGTGTCTTCGGCTTCTTGTCAGCAGCCACTTCAGCCACTTCAGCCTTCTCAGTCACGGGCGTCTTGGCCGATTTGTTCAAGGCCGAGAGGTCCCAGACGCAGACGGTCTTGTCGTAGCTGGCCGAGAACAATGTTTGGCCATCGGGCGAGATGGCGATGTCGGTAACTCGAGCGGCATGGTCACCGATCGTGGCCAATTCTTCGCCTTCACGTGGAGTCCAGAGTTTAATTTCGTTCTTGCCTTTGGCTCGACCACCGCTGCCGGTGGCAACGAAGCGGCCGTCTGGGCTGAAGAGGGCCGAGGTGGTGGGTCGTCCGTGTCCGCCGAAGAAGCCCAACGGGGCGTCCTGGCCAGACGAATAGACGTTCACGGTTTCGTCAAAGCTGGTGGTGACCATCAGCTTGCCGTCGGATGAAAACGCGGCCGACGTAGCGGCTTTCTTGTGGTCACTGAGCACGGTCAGCTGCTTGCCACTGGCCGTGTCCCAGGTAATCACTTCGCCCGGCTTGGTAGCCCGAGTCTCGTCGCCGGCAGCCGATACGATTCGTCGACCATCGGGCGAAAAGACCACGTCCTGGACCGGATAGCTGTGTCCTTCGAGCACCCGCACCCTCTGGCCATCGCTTGTGTTCCAGAGATGCACGGTTTCGTCGTCGCTGGATGTGGCCAGCAGCCGGCCATCGGGCGAGTAGGCCACTCCGGTTACCTGGCCACGTTGCCCTTTCAGGCTGCGAAGCAGTTTTCCGTTGGCCACGTCGATCAAAAACGTCCGCTGGTAGCCTGCCGCGGCCAATATCTTTCCGTCGGGCGAAAACGCCAGGTCGCGGATGTAGCCGTCGGCCAATTTGGCTGTTGAGATCTTCGAACGATCGGCCGTCTTCCAACGACGGATCACTCCGTACGATCCCGCGGCCAACTGCTTGCCATCGGGCGACACGGCCACGCTTGTGACCCAGTCCTGGAAACCCGATAGGCGAACGACCAGCTTGACCTTCGACGCCTTCTTGAGTCCGGCGGCCTTTTCGTTTTTCTTTCGACCCGGCTGCTGGATCTCCTGGGCCAAGGCGACCATCGCCACCGTGGCAACACAAAACAGGACCACCGGCCGAATCCAACGAATCGTACAAGACATCAGGTCGCTCCAGGAAAGACAAACATGCTCGAAGGCAGTATCTCATGGCGACCACTGCGTGTCGACCGGCCGCCTGGCTCGATCCGTTGCGGCCCCGCGACCCGGCAATAATGGCGTGTCGTGAGTTGGCTCGACCACACACGCTGTCGTATGATTTAGGCCACAGCTATTCGCGACTCACCATCCCTCGCCATCGGCCCCTGGCTGCCATGTCTGACGAAAGCCAACGCTGGATCCGCGGTTTTCGCGAAAACGACGACATTGCCATTACCGATTTCTGGTCCCGTTACGAAGAACGACTCAGGCGACTGGCCGAACGGAATCTTTCAGATCGCATGAAACGGCGCATCGACGCCGACGACGTCGTCCAATCGGCCTTTCGCACATTTCTGCGGCGTGCCGGCGAGGACGAATTCGAGCTCCACGACCGCCAGAACCTGCTGTCGCTCTTGACCACGATCACCCTGAACAAGATACGCCAAAAAGTCCGCCACTTTGCCGCTCAGAAACGCGGCAGCGACAGCGACCAGTACTTCGAGACGATGGCTGACCTGGGAGGCAATCAGCCGACGCCTGACGAAGAGGCGGCGTTGCGTGAGATCGAGGAGTTGTTGCGAGGCTTTGACGAAGAACAGCAGCAGGTCGTCGACCTGAAACTGCAGAATCACACCAACGAAGAAATCGCACGCCGCATGCAATGCTCAGAACGCACCGTCCGGCGAATGATCAAACGCGTCGAAAACACCCTCGAAAAACTGATCGGCGATGCCGAGTGATTCGGCTTGGCAATTGCCACATCATTCACCACCGGCCTCTTCGTCACCGCAAGACTCTTCGTCGTTGCGGACTGACCTGTAGACAAGCCACCCCACCAGCGCGACCGCCCAGAATGCAACCTTATACGGACGCCTGCGAACGTAGTTTCCCAGCCCGGTGAAGCCACCTTTGGCACCCGCCGAGACAACCGCAGCCCATCGCGTACCGGTGTCACCCAGAACACCGAAATGACCAAGCACACACAACACGACCAACGTCGCTGCCACACACAACAGGCTCCGTCGGACCACTCGTGCCGTCGTCTTGGGGTTACTGGAACCTTCCGATTCGATCCGGTCTGAGTCGACGCTGTTCATCAGTCTCGTCCTGGCCAAGTGTTACTGTTGCCCAAGTTCAGTTCATACCACGGTGACCCGCCGATCGACAATCGACTCGACGAGCCACCAGGCTGCCGACTAGCGACGAAATCGCTCGCCAGCCAATTCGTCACGAGACGACGCATCGGTGATCGTAATGTCGCGGCCACCTCCAGCCTCGACAAAACGCATGTCCCGGCCACGGAACCGCTCGCCGGCCAGCTCGTCGCGTGCTGTCTGATCGGTGATCGTGATGTCGCGGCCACGTCCAGCCTCGACAAAACGCATGTCCCGGCCGCGGAACCGCTCACCGGCCAGCTCGTCGCGTGCCGTCTGATCGGTAATCGTAATGTCGCGGCCACGTCCAGCCTCGACAAAACGCATGTCCCGGCCACGGAACCGCTCACCGGCCAGCTCGTCGTGGCCGTAGCTGTCGGTAATCGTGATGTCGACGGACCGACCGTCCTCGATCGCCACCTCGGCGGCCACTGCCGAGAGCAGGACCCGGTGCTCCAGGCTCTCGCAACCTTCGACCCGCGATCCACCAAAGCCGCGACGGATCCGAGGCTTGCTGCGAAACCAGTTGGCCAGGCTCTTCTTCATCCAGTTTGTCGTTGTCGTGAAGGTCATCGTCGTTCCTCCTGTATGTCGCCGAATTGACTTGTCTTGTTGCCGGAATGGCGTAAGTGCTTGCCACTCATCAAGGACATTGCCAATCGACTGCACGACCGGACACGCTTCTCGTGGTTTTCTTGAAAATTCCCGCTTTTCCCCGGTTTTCCCGGCAAACACTGGGGGTCTGTAAATGCCGGGCACGATCTCGGATTGCCCATCCGCGCAAGAAAAAGCCGGGGCCATGGCTCTCGGCCACAACCCCGGCTTTGCAGAGGAGAGACACGGTTGAAACAGTTGCGATGTCTCCCCTCGGCAATCCCTTCCTCCCGATCTAGCGACGTCCTCCGAAGGAGCCCAGCTCCCGCACCAGGTCCTCGACTTCCACCCCAACCTCGTCGGCCAGCTCGTACTCGCCGACAGCAAGCAGGTCGAAGTAGAGGTCGACCATGTCAACCATGTTTATGGTCACCGGGGCGCGACGAGTGCGACCAGCAATGTTCTCTTCCATGATGTCGACTGCCCCCTCGGCAATCTTCGGGCTCGACTTGCCACGATCCCGATACATGCCGTGGGCAATCTTCGGACTCGACTTGCCGCGGTCACGGTACATGCCGTGGGCAATCTTCGGACTCGACTTGCCGCGGTCACGGTACATGCCGTGGGCAATCTTCGGGCTCGACTTGCCACGATCCCGATACATGCCATGGGCAATCTTCGGACTCGACTTGTCCAACGGATCGGCCATCGATGTCTCGACAAGCGAGGTCCCGAACAAGGTCGCGACGGCCAAGCAGCTCAGTGTCAGTGTTCTGGTGATCTTCATTTTCTTTTCTCCTGTCATGGGGAACACCGTTAATTCGGTTGACCCCGGGTTTGTTTCGAGCGAGCCAGTCTTTGAATCTGGCCCCGTTCAACAGGAAGATGTGAATCTGCGACAATAACCGGACAGGAAACCGGCCCGTTTCGGAAAGTTTTTCCAAGATTTCAACAGGCCACCACAAGGTCTCACCGATGAACGCACCCGATCTCACGCTGCGATCGATCGACGAAACCGCTCGACAGCGCTTTGAGCAAAGCTGGATCCAGGATCAGCCCGAGTCGATCGAGACGGTCCTGCCCTCGACCGAGGATCCGCTCTACCAGGCCACGCTCGAGGAACTGGTGCTGATCGATCTCGAGTTCCGCTGGAAACACCAGCTCGACGGGTCCGGCAAGTCTCAGGACAGCCGTTCAGCGCTGTCCCTGGACGACTACGTCGGACAGTTTCCCTCACTGGGAGACACCGGGGTAATGCGCAACCTGGTCGTCCGCGAGATGTGTCTCAGGCAACAACTGGGCGATCAGCCGGACATCCGGCAAACCATCAAGGCCCACCCGGGCGTGTTCGAATCCGAGCGGCACCTGCTGACCTTGCTGGCCGACACCGGCTACGCCTTCCGGTCCCAGACGGTCAGCCTGGCGATCAACCGCGAGGCGCGGACGATCATGGGCGACGAGAGTTCTCCGGTTGCCGACGCCCCCACGCTGGCACCGGTCGCGGCCACGTCCGGTGACTTCGCGGAGATTCCCGAGACCGTCGGCAACTACCGGTTGATCCGGGAACTGGGCGCCGGCGGGATGGGACGAGTCTACGAGGCCGAGGACACCGGGTCGGGACAACGGGTCGCGCTGAAGCTCGTCCTGCCTCACCTGGTCACGTCGCAGGAATCACTCGACCGATTCCGGCAGGAGGGCCAGCTGGCCAGCACGATCTCGCACCCGCGGTGCGTCTTTGTCCTGGCCGCCGACCAGGCCGGACAATTTCCCTACATCGTCATGGAGCTCGTCTCGGGAACCGACCTGGCTGAACACATCGCAGCGAACGGACCGCTGGAACAGGACGACGCCATCCGAAAAATGATCGACGTGATCGACGGCCTGGCCGAAGCCCACCGACTGGGGGTGATCCATCGGGACGTGAAGCCGTCGAACTGCTTTCTGGACGCGGACGGCCGGGTCAAGATCGGAGATTTCGGTCTCTCTCGTACACTGGCCGCGGACGTTCAACTGACTCAGCCCGGAACGTTCATCGGCACGCCGCAGTACTGCGCTCCCGAACAGGTTCGCAACGATCCACTGGACGGCCGCTGCGACGTCTACTCGGTCACCGCCACGCTGTATTACCTGCTGACCGGCCAGGCCCCGTTTCATGGCAACGACACGCTGGCGACGATGGCCCGGATCGTGTCGGACCCCGCCCCCTCGATCCGAATGCTGCGACCCGACCTGCCGCGACAACTCGAATCCGTTATCGCCAAGGGCCTCGAACGAGACCCGGATCGTCGCTGGCAATCGATGGAGCAATTCCGACACGCACTCACCGACTGCCTGCCCCAACAACTGACGTCACTGGAGAAAGCCGGCCGGTTGGGAAGTTGGCTTGTCGATGGTCTCGTCTGGTTGGGGATCACAGCCGCAATTGGCCAACCATTGCGTGCCATTTTTGGGATGCCCTATGCGACCAGTTGGTGGCCACAAGTCGTTACCTTCGGCAGTCTCCTGGCCTACTACACGCTGTGCGAGGGACGTTGGGGCACAACGCTGGGCAAGCGAATCCTGAGATTCCGCGTCCAAGTCGTCGGACAGGGTCGACCACCCTCCTACGGACAGGCCCTGGCTCGGATTTCAACCCTGGTCGTCATCCTCGATGGACCTGTCATTGCTGCCACATCGATCCTCCAGAATACAACGTTGCAGATCGGTCACTTCAGCCAGGATGAAGTGGCCGGCCTCGTGCTTTCTGGCCTGCGATACATTTCCTGGGCGATCGTGTGCTCGACGATGCGTACCCGAAACGGCTTTCGAGGATTGCACGAGATGATCAGCGGAACCTGCGTTGTTCGTAAGAGTAAGTTCCAGGTCGACAAACGCGAGGTGACACCGCTGCAGAGCTGGTTGTCGGACGAGTTGCCGGTCGATGAAGTCGCGACCATAGGGACCGCTCCCGCGGCAGTTGGTGCCTACCAGGTGACGCGTAGCTTGAGATGGGACAACGAGAAGATCGTGGCGGCTCGCGATGAGCGACTCGGCCGCGACGTCCTGGTGCGAATGTGCGACCCGGATAACCCCCCACCGACGCAGGCCCGTGCACGGGTCGCCCGCAACAGCCGGCCCAGGTGGCTCAGCAGCGAACGCACCGCCGAGAACTCATCGGACGCCTTCCTGGCCCCAGCGGGGCGACCACTGGACGAAATCGTGGAACACCTGGGCCCCTTGGACTGGCCCACGACCGAAAAACTGCTGCTGGATCTCGCCGGTGAATTGTCCGAGTCCATCGAGGATGGGACTCTTCCCGAGCAGCTTTCGACCCACCAGGTCTGGATCGATACGGACATGAACGTCGTCCTGATGGACTTTGCCACGGCGGCCGATGTGCAGGAGATTGCCGCCCAGTTGGTGTCGCCCTCCCAACGCGCCTTCGCGCTGCTGGGTGCCACGGCCGTGCGGGCACTGGAAGGCCAGCCGATCCACCATGCAACCAGCCGTCACGACATCGACAAGGTCGTGAAAGCCGTCATTCCCATGTTCGCACGTGATGCCCTGTACCGGTTGTTCCCCGGCGAGAAACACTTCAATGACATCCAGGATTTTCACAAGGCTCTCCTGGCCTGCCAGGAGCGGCCGGTCCGGCAGGTCACGCGAATCGTCCGGGCCAAGCTGACCCTCTTCCAGCTACTCGCCCTGTTCTTCGGAACGACCATCGCAGCGGTCGCGGGGACCTCGATTAGTATTTTCCTGTCAGACCGGTGGGACGATTCCCTTCCCGAATTCACGGGACAGAGTGCCGTGTGGTTCGGATCGGCCCTGATTCTCCTGTCGCCTCTTCCCGTCGTCGTGTGGTGTATGTGTTTCCGTGGTGGATGGATGTTGCCGGCCAGTCGTATACAAATCGTGGACTCATCGGGCCGCCGTGCATCCCGGCTGAGAATCGGATTACGGACGTGGGTTGTTTTTCTGCCGTTCAGCCTGCTCGGACTGGTTCAGTTTTTGATCCACGACATGTCACCCCAGGCAGGTGCGTACTTTCCCATCCCCTGGCTTGTGCTGCCGGTTGTCTACTTCCTGGTTGCCATCATCTGGCCACGACGTGGGCCACAGGATCTCATCGCCTCGACCTACCTGGTCCCCCGGTGATGGCAGTCCAACGCCGCTGGTTTACTCAAACCAATCGCCTCCAAGTGGAAGTTGTTCAATGACGACAACTCCAAACCGGTTCAGAGTCGTAAACTCCACCGGATAATGGTGAAATTGCCATATGACCCCATCGGCAACATCATGAACGACCAGCACCAACCCGACGAAACCCGCATTGACGAATCCAGGCGGCATCGTTTCGAGACGGCCTGGATCTCCGGGACGCCCTTGACGCTGGCCGAGTGCCTGCCGGAAGTCGCTACGCCAGAGTTCCTGCCGACACTCGAAGAACTGGTCCACATTCAGCTCGAATTCGCCTGGAAAGCCCACGCAGCCTCCAATGCCGATCGGCCAGCCTTGATCGAAGACCTGCTCGAGCAGTTCCCCGACCTCGGCCAACGCGAAATCTTGATCCGTCTGCTGAAACAGGAATACGCCTGCCGGCTGGCGGCCGGAGATCAGCCGACGCCGGCCGAGTATTCCGAGAGATTTCCGGCACTGGTGGTCACCGGCCGCGAGGTCCTGCCGGTTGCCGACCAGACCGTCGGCGAGGCTCCTCAGGACGCGACCGATGCCGGCACAACGACCAATGAACCGACCGAGAACACCGCGCTGATGGACCAGCCAACGATCCTGCCGACCGGGAACGTGGCCCCGGGAACCGGCGAGGAGACCCTGGCAATGCCCGCCGGGCAGGCTGCTGGCCCCTCGATTCGTCTGCCGGGGATCGGCGACACCATCGCCGGGTTCTGCATGGAAAAGGAGCTGGGGCGTGGCGGAATGGGGATCGTCTACGAGGCCGCCCACACCCAGACCGGACGCCGTGTCGCCGTCAAGGTGCTCGCGCCGGAACTGGCCGGGAACACCGAGACGATGGAACGCTTCATGCGGGAAGCGCAGCTGGCAGCCGCATTGTCTCATGCCCGCAGCACGTTCGTCTTCGAGGCCGGCGAGGAACAGGGGTGCCCGTTCATCGTGATGGAACTGATGCCGGGCCTGACCCTGAAGGACCTGGCCGACGACGAGGGGCCGATGCCGGTCAACCGCGCCGTCGACCTGATCTTCGACATCATCGACGGACTCGCGGCCGCTCATTCGGCCGGGGTGATCCATCGCGACATGAAACCCTCGAACTGTTTCCTGGACACCGACGGTCGGCTGAAAGTCGGTGACTACGGGCTGTCCAAGTCGCTGATCGTCGCTAGCGACCTGACACAGTCGGGCAGCTTCCTGGGCACACCCCTCTACAGCGCCCCCGAACAGGTGCGGGGGACGGATGTCGACGAGAGGACCGACCTGTACGCGGTGGGGGCCACGCTGTTCACGCTGATCGCCGGCCGCGCTCCCTTCATCGGAGATTCGGCATCGGTCATCGCCCAGATCGTCTCCGACGAGGCACCATTGCTCTCGAGCCTCGCCGAAGACGCTCCGGCTGACCTCGACCACGTCATCGCCAAAACTCTCGAAAAAGATCCGGCTCAACGGTTCGAAACACTCGATCAACTCAAGACCGCTCTCCAACCGTTTGCCAGTGGCGGGACAAATGTCGCCAGCGTCGGTCGCCGACTGGCAGCATTGATCGTCGACTCAGCGATCCTCAACCTGGTAATCGGATTCGCGACCATCACGTGGTCGATGGTGGTTAGCGCCAAGATCTTATCATCCGGTGGTTTCGAAGACCTGGTGTCTCAAAGCGAGTCCGACAAAATCGCCTGGGCCGTCGGCCTCACCCTCGTTACTGGATTCCTTGGGTTCCTCTACTACACCATGTTCGATGCCCGCTCGGGCCAGACCGTCGGCAAGAAGTTGATGCGGCTCCGAACCGTAGCGATGGATGGCGGACGGGTTGGTTGGAAGCGAGCACTCCGGCGAAACATCGTGTTTCTAGCCGCCTCGCTAGTCCCCGGTGTTGTCGTAGCGGTCTTGACAGTCAATCAGCAGGGATCCAGCACACACATCCTCTGGACACAACTGCCCCTCGTGGTCTCGATGGGCCTGGCACTGTCGATGCGGTCGACCAACGGGTTCCGAGGTCTTCACGAGTTCGCCAGTGGTACGCGAGTGGTTCCGATCCCCGAAGAGAGCTTGGCTGGGCGAACCAGCGTGCCGATCGTGGCCGCCCACCAATCCGACGACATCCCCGACACGCTCGGACCCTACACTGTCCGCGGAGCACTCGGCTATTCTGGCGGCAACCGAGTCCTGCTCGGACGCGACGACACGCTCGACCGGGCCATCTGGCTGTTCTGCCGCCACGATGACACTGCGACACCGTCGACGGCACGCACCGAAGTGGCTCGACCAACACGGCTTCGATGGCTGCAGTCCGGCTCAACCGATGCCACCTCCTGGGACGCCTACGAAGCGGTCCACGGCGTGCCGCTGGAACAAGCACTCCAGCAGCCCCGGTCCGGCGGCTGGGATCGTGGACGGCATGTGATCCGCGAGTTGGCCTGCGAACTGGTTGCAGCCAATGCCGATGCAACGCTGCCAGACACGATTCACCCCGACCAGGTGTGGTTGGCACGCGATGGTCGAGTCAAGCTGCTCGATGATGTCCTCGTCGCCGATCCAGATTCGCCGCCGGACAAGTCGCAGACACTCACGCCCGAAACACTGATTCGACAACTGGCATCCACCTACTCGGCCGACCAGGTGCTGCCCGGACACGGACGACAGTTTGTGGTTGGCCTTGCCGAAACATCCAGCGGCGACGACCAAGCCGATGAAGAAGCCGGCTCGAATGATCTGCTCGAACGGGTAGCCTCCGAGTTGACTCGCAGCCAAGACAAACCCATGCATATCAACTGGCGCGATCGGGTTGGCATGATCGGCGTGGCCATCGCCATCGACGTCCTGCCCCTGGTCCTGCTGATCCACGCCTCTGCACTGGTGATCACGTCACAGTACTCGACCTTCAGCGACAAGATGTCCGTCGTCTGGTGGGCCGTCGTTCCGCCGCTGATCATGGCCATCGTGCTGGGGGCAATCAGTCGAGGTGGATTCGCGTTTCGAGTCATGAATGTCGAAATCCAGACAACCACCGGGCAGGCCGCCAGTCGCTATCTCTGTGCCCAAAGGCATCTGGCAGCCCTGTTTGTGATCATTCTGCTCGTCTCTGCCGGTACCGCC